>Ga0099822_1001054_pt1 | contig 30386 bp, 20 predicted proteins | sample CowpeawhiteBW_FD_76839 | JGI IMG/M metagenome (GOLD analysis project Ga0099822, IMG submission 76839) | Root nodule microbial communities of legume samples collected from California USA - Cow pea white BW | ecosystem: Host-associated > Plants > Roots > Nodule | place: USA: California | collected... | reverse complement strand
AGTCCCTCCTTCCAGCCTCCCCCCCTTCGCCCCCCTTCCAATTTAAATTTTTTTTTTCCTTTCTCATTTATGTCTCTCTCTTTTTTTTTTTTTTTTTTTTCTGGTTGTGTTTTGGGAATTGGCTTTTTGTTAGAAAAAGAAGTCGAGTTATTATGTCTTCGGATAGGTGAAGAAGTCATTCAGGCGTTTATGCTTCAAAGGCATTTAGTGTGATCTTTGATAGGTTTGGAGGAAAAAAAGGAACAAATCAACGAGATCAAATGAATAAAACTTGTTCTTCAGTTTTTTTTTTTTTTTTGCATGATCTGATTTTAAGGAAGGGAGATTCTTGATTTATTTATTTTTCTTAAATAGTTAATTTTCTTCTCAAATATAGTGGAGGCAGGGTTTGTGTTGAGAGGGCCCAAACACAAAATGCCTCGAGTTTTCTTTCTCTCGGGTTGGGGCATTTTTTTTTTATATATATGGAACTTAAAGGGAGTTAAAATTTTTGGGGGTGATCGTGGCTCCGCTCCTGCTGATAAGTGCTGGTTGAAAAGTTCACACGAGAGTCTTAGTCATTGTGCAATTTGATCATGCTGTTTGCATCTCTTTTATTTTGTGCGATTCCGACACGTGCACAAAGGGCAATTGCTTATTTGTAGTTTGTTTCTCTATAATGTTTAGTTGTCGGAAAGATTGACGAGTAAAGAAATGGAAAGGGATAAAGAAAAGGACCCTTCTGGCATGACTAGATGATGATGAATAGAGATTTGTCATTATACTTCTTTCTGTTTTGATTCATGGAATGTGGTTATGCTGGTTAGTGTAGGAGATTTCTCTTTCTGGGGGCAGGTTCCAGAACTGTTTACGGGAGATTCGCACTCGCGCTTGTGATGTAGAGGATGAGAAAAAGGGTATTAAGATCAAAAAGGAGGATTGGAGCAAACTGCATGTCCACATTGCTTCATACAACAATTTCCCTACTGCGGCAGGGCTGGCTTCGTCAGCTGCGGGTTTTGCCTGCCTAGGTAATATACACGTTAATCTTGTTTTTTCGTTTGTGCTTTCTTTCATTCACCAGTTGTGACAATTGAGTGGATTGCTTTGTAGCTACTAACAAGATTTGGGCATTCTTCCATTTGCTCCCTAGTTCTAACAACTTCTTTTGCCTTCTATATTTCAAAATGATAATCTTTCCGCACTTTGAGCTAGTGCTTAATGCGGGATGCTTGAGTCAGTCTATCAAATCTGATTGTCATTGGTTGGCTGCTTTAGCTGGTTTAAGATTGGTCATTCCAGAGTAAATATGGCAAGAATGGTAATAAAGAAACTTACCAGGAAAACAAATTGTAGCCGTACTGATATGATAAAATTTCCTGTGGATACTGGACTTGGTAACAATTAGCTTGAAGTATGTTTTAATATTGATTCAATAGTCTGTCATGGAGAATGGTTTTCCTGTTTAAACAGGTCACAAAGTATGTTTTATTCCTTAGAATTGGACTCATAGGAGCAGCGTCATGTGTTATTCAATAATAATTTGAACATTGCATCTCTCCCTTTATATTCTTTAGATTTATGTGTAGATATTCCAATTTCAGTTTTGTTGTGTCTATCTACTACACAAACTTGATCAAATTTCCATGCTTTCTTATTTGAAGTAGCAAGGTTCTCGGTGCTTGTTAATTTTATATTAGGCATAATATTAGTTACGACCTGTTATAACGATTTTGTTTTCTATTTGCAGCTTATGCCCTCGGGAAGCTAATGAATGTCAAAGAGGATGAAAGTCAGCTATCTGCTATTGCAAGGTCTTTCTTTTGTTAATGGGTTTAAAATTTGCAAGCTGTTACGGGTTTGTTTGGACAGTTTGGATCTTAGTAACATGTTGCACTTGTGAAAATTGTCATCATGTGCAGGCAAGGATCAGGTAGTGCTTGTCGCAGCTTATTTGGGGGATTTGTGAAGTGGGTAATGGGAAAAGTAAGTTAATCTGTTTTCTAATTTATATTTTCATACAATACCGTGTTATATGAGAATCCATTTCTAATTTTTACTCTTCAACATTTATAGGAGGATAATGGAAGTGATAGTCTCGCAGTTCAACTTGCCGACGAAAAACACTGGGATGATCTTGTCATTGTAATTGCTGTGGTATGACACTTTCAGTCTTTTTTATTGAATGGACGGGTTAGCTGTTGAGTTTTGACTTAATATTTCATTAACAATGGTTTGTTGTGGTCATTTCTCAATGTAAAGCCTGTAGGTTTCCGGTTTCCCATTTCTTTCAAGCTTTGTCGTAGTCAGTTCATTTTTTTTTTTTTATTGTGCTAAACGTGACTTCGCTTTGGTGTCAAATTTTCCACTAAAACTGCTGGTTTTTATTCATTTAATGTTATTATCTATCCTATAGAAACACCGTTGTTATGTTTTCTCAGTTCGCTAACCTGATAATAATCATATTATCAGTTGGATATGGCTTTCTTCAGATCATAGAACTCCATATGCTTCAAATTTGTTACTTGTTTTTACTCCACTCAGTGAACACTAAGCTTTGTTTGTCCATATCATGTATGATTAAGTTTTTGCAACACCGGTGCAAGTTAAGTGTTTGCATTTTTTATGGCTGCTTTCACTTTTTAATATTTCCCGATTGAGTTGCTAATTGTTCTATGAAGCAAAATATTTTAAAAATGCGTCATTATTATTTGAAATTATATTAATTTTTTGCAATTTTTTTTGTATTATTGTAGTATCCTATTTATATCTATTATTGAATAATAAGTATACTAAATTTAGATCTTAATTTTGTTTTTTAATATGTTTATTCCATGTTATTCTTTTTGTAAATGACGTGTTTCTATTTCATCTTGGCACTATGTAACTGCTACATTGTATCTCATCTCATATCCCAAACTTTACTCAATACTCTCATCTTGCTATCTATTTCTAGGTTAGTTCTCGGCAGAAGGAAACAAGTAGCACCTCTGGAATGCGTGAGAGTGTTGAAACAAGTTTACTTTTACAACACAGGGCAAAGGTACTTCATCCCCGTGTACAAGTTTTGCACCAGTAACCATGTCAATGGTTATTTTACTGCTCTTGTTTTTATTAAAATAAAGGCATTCCTTGCGTATGGGTTGTTTCAATACAGCTTCAAAGAAGCTAATTTGGACTTATAGAAATGACTGAGGGCCTTCCTATAAGGTCTTTTTGGCTTATTTCAACTAGTTTTTGTCGAGAAGCTTAACAAATAAAGTTTATGAACTTATTTCAGTAAGCTTTGATGGCCACACTTCGGAATAAGCTTTGGTTGAATAAGTGCTTTATTGAGTTATTTACCCAATTTACCCAAATACACTTGTATGACACTGAAGAAAGGAATTCCATTGGTTTTTTTTCCTAGCACCTTGATATTATGGGCTTTTAATTACTAAAATCAGTAAGAAAATTGTTATTTTTGTCCTCGCTAAGAAACTTACCTCAACCATTTTTTAAGTATGGAATTTATTTTCCACTGTTATGCTGTCAATTTCAATGTTTGAATGCAAACACTTGTTATTAATTATAGCTTGAAAGTTTGTGGGCTGTTCATTGCCCTTTGTTATATAAAAACGTAAAAAACTATCTCAGTGATTTAGTTTGGACAATTTTTTTATTTGTCGTTTTCTCGTTTGGATGATGCAATAGGAAATTGTGCCAAAGCGGATACTGCAAATGGAAGAAGCCATTAAAAATCGTGATTTTGCATCTTTCTCACGATTGGCCTGTGCGGATAGCAACCAGTTTCATGCAGTCTGTCTGGATACATCCCCCCCTATATTTTACATGAATGATACATCCCACAGGTAGTTTCTTATACTTGCAAGATGTGGTTATTAATACAATGTGTATGTGATAACGTACAAGTGTGACACGGTTCTTTCCTAATTAATTATTGATGGTGCATTTTTTCATCAGAATAATCAGCATCGCTGAAAAGTGGAACCGTTCAGAAGAAGCTCCCCAGGTTTGAATTACTTTATTGGTCATATTATTGTTATATGTAGCACAGTTTATTCCAATGATCAAAATTTGTGAAGTTTATCTCAAATTAATATAAATATTATTTGGACTTTTGTCATACTAATTTTTTTATTATTATTTTTATAATAATCTTCAACTTCAAACTTAGGGACAAATCTTTTGCATTTTGTAAGTTGGCCGTATCATAGTGATAAACATATATACTTCGAAAAGGATATATCCCCGAGTTTCATTAATAACAATAACAACTATTATTATTATTATTATTGTAATACACTGGTCTGTATATTTCTATTTTGATATTTATGTAGTTTTGATTTGCAGGTAGCTTATACGTTTGATGCGGGGCCAAATGCTGTTCTGATCGCACGTGACAGGAAAACTGCTACCCTTTTGGTTCAGAGGCTGCTTTATTACTTCCCTCCGAATTCAGATGACCTCGACAGGTGATTTTTAAGCTTTTGAAGTTGCATGCATACTATTCTTAGAGTTTTGTCAATGTCTTGAATTTCTTAGTTACCTGCAAAACACTCTCCCTTCAGTTACATTATTGGAGACAAGTCAATTGCAAAAGATGCTGGAATCAACGGAATAAAGGATGTGGAAGCTTTGCCACCTCCTCCAGAAATTAAATATAACATTCCATCACAAAAATACAAGGGGGATATCAGTTACTTCATATGTACCAGACCTGGAACGGGACCTGTTTTGCTTTCTGATAGTAGTCAAGCACTTCTTAACGAGGAAACTGGGCTTCCAAAGTAAGTTTATGGAAGGTATTGTCGTGATTAATCTATTCTTCGTTGGGCTTCACTAGCAGCAGGGTTTATGAGCCCTAAATATTGTGACTGGAGGACCCTTTCAAGGAAGTCCCTGCACCCATGGCATAATGATTCGCTCATTCCAATTCGCAGTTTTTTTATTTGGTTATCCGTTGTTCTTGTTTCAGATATAGTTTAGGCTATTTTTATGGAGAAAATAAGTCTCTTTCCGTTTCTGTATTGACGTGAGCTTGTAAGTTAAAACTTGTTTGTTTTTTCTGCGATCAATTTCCCTATTTTTCTATATTTATTCCATTGTACCTCTGCTTAAGAAGTTTCTTGTTCACCATATGGACCCCTCACCCGTAACATTTTGTTCAAGCCAGCCAAACAGACATTGCAGCATTGTAACTTGATTTCAATGCTTAGTGCACTTTTCTGTATAACAGAAAGCTTGTCCAATCTGTTACGTTATGAAGGCGACACTTCCATCAGTTGCTTCATGTCAACGTTCTCAACGATGTCTATGGTAGATCATTTATGACAACAGGTACACATTGAACTGAATTATTATAGAATTAAATTAAACTTTAATTTAAATGAATTAAATTGACTTGCATATTTTAATAACTTAAATTGAAATATACTATTCTAATTTGTTTAAATTAATATAAATTGTTTGAATTATTATCAATGGGGGATCCTATCTTAAATAATATTTTTCATTATTACAAATTATATGTCAGTTTATTTTAAACAGTTAAGAGCAATTTCTTTTCTAAAAACTAAATTAATATAAAAACTCAATACAGTTTTTTTAAAACAATTCAGTTCAAATACCATTTAAAAAGCCTAATTTAAACAATTGAGAGATATCGAAACAAAGTCTAATTCCGTGAACTGTGACTTGTCTTTGTATGGCTGAATGATCAATTTACATTGATTTGATGAGGTTCCAAGTCGAAATGTGGTTCTAAATGGGTAAATGATCAATATCCTATATTTGTAATTATATATATATATATATATATATATATATATATTAATTTGACATTATTTATTTATATTTGAATCCACAATTGTTCTAATTTAACCAAATATTGTACTGATATAATAAAAATGTTATGCTTTTCAAAAAAAAAGAAGAAAACATTAGGATATCAGATTTTTATTATCATAACCAAGTGATAATTAATTCATATGACAAGGTTGGTGATGATTGCGGAGTTTCATAATACAATTTAAGAGTTATGTGACGTTTAGATGTTTACCATTGATATATTGATTCGGATATAAAGTTAATTAATAATTATACTAATTTAATGTGTATGTTTATAATTTTTCATTTATAACAATGTCTATTTTAACAATCATATTCCTATCAATGCTTTCAAATGGACATATATATACTCATAAATTAGACTAAAAAGGTCTAACGATCCTCAATAATTATGCCATGGTTTATTTTGACTTCCATTTGTATGTATGATCATTAACCTGATTTTATAACACCTCCAATAATATCAATTAGTGGCAACAAGTTCAACATTGCTCTAAATATGAATATAATGATTAGAGAAGTAAAAAGGTGAGCAGCAATTATAGTAAAAAAGAAGAAAAGTGTTACAGATATCAATTACCACAATGAACAGCAATGTCAACAATGTCCATGGTCCACACCACCGGAAGTCATGCCTTGACGAAACACTTTTTTCAACACAACAAGGCCCTTCTAAATTACAGAGCCCTCCCTCCTTTGAACCACTCACACTATGCTCTCACCTTCTGCTTCAATGCCAAAACTAAAGCTTCTCCTACTCTCCTTTCTCTTCTACACCATCTTCCCATCTTTCTTCCACTGCACATTATCACTCATCAATTCCCAGGATGAGCTCAGCTGGATTGCCATGGAAAATGAAGAAGACATTAACATGGTGCAAACCCAGAGAGATTCTTGGAAAAAATGTGATTTTTCCGTAGGAAAATGGGTTTTTGATCAATCATACCCCCTCTATGATTCCAACTGTCCCTACCTCAGCACTGCAGTTACTTGTCAAAAGAATGGAAGGCCAGATTCTGACTATGAGAAATGGAAGTGGCAGCCAAATGCTTGTTCTATCCCAAGGTGTTTCTATAGTATCTAAACTTGGCCAATTGTTCATAATGCCAACATGTTATCACTATTATTTTATATGCATGCATGATCGATACATTTTTTTTCTTTGTTTGCTATAATAGATATTAATGCTCATCATTGTTGTATATAAATTTTGCTTCTTGATGACACCTGCAGGTTTGATGCACTGGGTTTTCTCGGTAAAATGAGAAGAAAGAGAATAATGCTGGTGGGTGATTCCATAATGAGAAACCAGTGGGAATCTCTTGTTTGCTTGGTTCAAGGAGTTATTCCAACGGATCGTAAAAGAGTGACCTATAATGGTCCTTCAATGGCTTTCCATGCTATGGTAGGGATCGATCAATCAAACAATGGAGCTTTTTTTTTTTTTCCTTTTGAAAATGACTCATATTTTTGTTCACTTTGCAGGATTTTGAGGCATCAATTGAGTTCTTCTGGGCACCATTGTTGGTAGAACTGAAGAAAGAATCTAACAACAAGAGAATTCTACACTTGGATTTGATTGAAGATAATGCGAGGTATTGGAGGGGAGTTGATATTCTTGTGTTTGATTCAGCTCACTGGTGGACTCACTCTGGTCAAACAAGCTCGTAAGAAAGCTTTTTCATTCCCCAGTCTTTCGCTGCATAACTGAAATTTTTAAATAGTCCTTGACCATGAACCAAAGGATACCTAAACTTTTTGCCAGCTTCACATTGTAATCGATTCACCCTTGATGAATATCAGGTGGGACTATTACATGGAGGGAAATAGGATCATCACAAACATGAATCCTATGGTTGCCTATCAGAAAGGACTCAGTACATGGGCAAGATGGGTGGATCTTAATTTGAATCCTAGAAAAACCAGAGTCATTTTCCGAAGCATGTCACCTAGGCACAACAGGTTCAGTCTTTTTTTTTATGCCTAATTTCAACAAACTCTCTGAATTTGAGTATATATAGAAATCTCGCTAGAATAGGCTTTTTAAAAATTGGCTCTGATACTATGTTAGGAAGTGAACTTTAAGCTTAACTTAACTTAACTCTACAAAACCGACTTGTAAAATGAGATTTGCATCCCATTTATATACTATGAAATTGTCTTATCTCTAATCGATGTGAGACTTCAAACATAATAATGAGTTTTCTTGCTATAAAACTTATCACTGTTCAAATAGATGCCTGATTTGTCATCTATGTAACTTCAAACATAAATTTTCACATCAAGGATTGAATTACTCGCTTTAGAAGATCAGGATGCAGGATTCATAATTTTGTTCACTACACTGAGCTACTCTGGTTCCATGTTTTCACATGCAGGCAAAATGGTTGGAAATGCTATAAGCAGAGACAACCTGTACAATTTTTCAGCCACTTACATGTTCCTGAACCTCTGGTAGTGCTGCAAGGAGTAATAAAGAGAATGAGATTCCCAGTGTATCTGCAAGATATCACAACCATGACTGCTTTCAGAAGAGATGGCCATCCTTCAGTGTATAGCAAGGCAATGAATGAAGAGAGGCAGAAAACAGGCACAGGTCTTTCTTCTGATTGCAGCCATTGGTGCCTCCCTGGGGTGCCAGACATTTGGAATGAGATGCTCAGTGCATTGCTCTAACTTTGACATCAATGAAATATCTATGGAAAATGCAAGGTCTTAAACAATTCATCATGATAAGGGTTTGTTTTTATATCTAGTGAGCCTCCAAGAACATGGTTGTATGTTTTTCATTATCAATGTTTTCTGATGGCACATTATGCTTGGATTTGTATTTCTGATTTCCACAGGACTGCCAAATTACCCTTTAGTTTGTAATTTTAAGTGGAGATTACTGAAGTGAGGAAAATGCATATATATGTTATGTATCAGTTATAATACTTGTGTTGATGCAAAACCAACCCATGTTCTTGCCAGATAAAAAGTCATAAAATTTAGACTTAAATGGATTTATATTGCTATGTTAGGGTTGAAATTCAAATTTGATTTCTTTTTGTTTTCAAAAACTTGATCTCTCTCTATTTTAATTATGTAGAGCTTTATTTCATATCTTAATTGCCATCCAATTTTTTTTTTCAGAAATGCTGACCTGATGCCCTGTAACATCCTACATCATATAATATGGGTAAAACAGAGTGGGAGAAAAGATTAAAAAAATACTACAAATTGAATGCGTAAAATTTTATCCATGCTCGTGTTAGTTAAGAAGTGAACTTTAAATCTAGTTGGACTAGATATTAATGGGTGATTCAATAGTGATGAATTTTAAATCTAACTCAATCTAACAAACTCAACTTATAAATTAAAGTTTGCACTCATTTATATATTATGATTTAATCTTATCTGTAATCGATATAGGACTTCCAACCGGTTTTTCCAAAGTGCTAGACACCTATAGTCATGCTTATGTGATTCCCAATAAAGAAAGGATAACAGCTAAATGCACATGAGAGAAAGCAAATTAAAATGCTTTTAGAAAAGGTTGAATAACCAAAAGGAGGAAGGGGAATAATTAAGAAATGAGCTTTTGAAGCAGTTACAGCCTCTTTGAAATGATACCGCTGGTTAAAAAAACCCTGCCATAAGAAAAACGTAGAAGAATGGTAAAGTAAAGAGTAGAGACACAGATAAGAAACATGTCCTGAAATGTGTATAATTGAACCAAATGTCAATGATTGTGTTGAAAGAAAAAGTAAGAAGTTGGAAATAAGTACCAATCTGTTCAAACAACTCTTAATCTCCATAATTAACTGAAGGGAAGTGACTTTTCAAAATGGAAGCACTTTTACACTTAATCATGGTAGCTCTAAAATCAGCCCTTGAAGTAAAAAGGGCTGAATTATTAAAATAATTAACTATTAATCAATCCAATGACTTTCTGTTGATGGGATACTAATTAAACAACAACTATTACACATTATGCAACAGGTATGCATAATTGTAATATTAAATTTTCCACTTTGCGTGTGTGAGGAAAATTAATTCTAAACAAGGTTACTTTTCACAAGCATACCATTTAAGTGCAATACTATTAAGAGGAAAACGAACTTAGGACAAACAGAAGCAACGTAATGTTACAAAAAAAAAAAAAAAAACTTTACTAGAACGTGAGATATTTTTTACCGGGTCGGATCTTAAGTTTCTTAGAAATGTAATACCTAGTTTTATTAGACTAGTTAGTTTCTTAACAAGAACCTTGGATACCTCGACCAAATTGCATTCCCTCAAATCATGAGCTTATTTCGCTTTTGACAAAAATGTTGCAAGTATATAACAGCTTCACAAAACGTCAAAAACTTCGTAATTAAAATACATTGATATTGTCCTCAGAAGTTACAACTGAATTTGACCTTGGACTACACTAAATTACTAATAAATAAGGTAATCATGGTTATTAAAGTTATGCTTTCCTGTTTAGAGAAAAACTTTCTTAGTTTATTAAGAAATATCACAGAACAAAAACAATAGAAAAAATCTTCTCCTTTACCAAAACACTATTTGTCTACTTACGACGACCAGAGATCAGATTAAGAGTGAACCAAATCCTCTTGTTTCGGTGACTGTTAAGCACAAATACTGAGAACTTTTCTTTTTGACATAATTTTATCAAATAATAAAATGGCAACAAGAGTAACCTATCAAAAACATCCAAGTCCACCAATAATCAAAGGCATAAGAGAAAACACCCTCCTTTATGTAAATCAACTGCTATACTTTTGTGTGATGTTTTCCAAATTTGTGTTCTTTTTTACTCTCTCAATTCAACTTACGTATATTGTCAGCAATTTACTGAAGAATTTAAATTATGAAAATACTGGTTCAAAGAATGCGTAAAGCTGCCTAACTTCAAAACAACTGAATTTTCTCTCCACACCTAACCATTTTCCTCCTCAGCAATGCACATGCCAAAACCTCGTTTGCCGTTGCCTAGTATACATAATCACAGAACCAAAGACATAACTACGAGTCACCGGCATTCTTGGTCTTTTCTCGTACCATTGTCTTGACAAACAGCTCCCCAGCCCTGTACGAAGATCGCACCTGCAAAACACAGAGAACTTTCAGTAAGGATTCAATGAAGATGATCAGAAAATTGTACCACTTATCAACTGAAGTGGAGCTATTGAGGAAGCGTATTAAATGCATAAAATGGTTATTACAGACACACATATGTTCATTGAGTCATACCACAAGAAGGGTACAATAAAAGTCTGATTTATTTGGTAAGAGCTTACCAGTGGACCACTTGCTACATAACGAAAACCAATAGATTCCCCATATTCTTTCCAGAAGGCAAACTTCTCAGGGGTAACGTACTCTTTGACAGTCAAATGCAAGGGAGTTGGCTGCAACAATAAAATCTTTTGAATTAGCTATAAGCCCCAACAAGTTAGCAATCAATAAGAAAGAAGATTGTGAATGTCAGCTCCACCAACCATACAATAACCCCATGCAGATTCAATAAAATATGTCATTGCAACTTAGAATTATGAGATCATGTGAATGATTAGCACAATCTGTAAGCATGGATAGAAGTTTAAGATTTGATTTCTAATCTATGAGAATGATACTGTACTTAGTGTTCGTCTGTTATGAGTATGTGTATTGTCAGCACCCTATTAGGTTATTTTAAACGCTTCAGAGTTTAGAGAAGCAAGTATGGAAACCACTAAAGCATGTTCCGTTAACTAACCTGTAAATATTGACCAAATGTCATAATATCGACATCAATAGCCCTTAAAGCAGCCATTGCTTCCTTCACCTCATCATCAGTTTCTCCAAGGCCGAGCATTATAGACGTTTTTGTTATCATACGCTCCTTGCTATGTTTTGCATGCTTTAGAACTGACAGGCTTTGCTCATACCTGCAATCGTATACAACATATAGGAAATACTATACTTATTCCATATACATTTCTTATATTAAAGGTTCTGTATTTCCAGTATATCAACTATTCCTCATTAAAGAAATTATAAATATTAGATTTTATTGTACTTTTAAGGAGCAATGGTTTATGGTTGATATGAGGACAAAGCTCTAGGAGCAATAATGCAACTTACCCTGCCCTAGGATCTCTAACAATTCTTTGGAGGCGTTTCACTGTCTCAATGTTGTGAGCAAAGACATCTAAACCTGAATGAACCAGAGTTTCTACTGCCTTCAAGTCACCCCGAAAATCGGAGGTTAAACACTCGACCATGATCTCAGGTTTCAGATTCTGCAAAAGCAAATTATACAGGCAACAATCAGCATAAATATACAATTTGCATTGTATACCCTGTAAAATACATTATAAAACAACATTCTAGTATATCAAAGCACCTTCAAGGCTTTCACAGTCTGAGCAAAATGGCCACTTCCTCCATCGGGTATATCATCACGATCCACACTTGTTAGGACAATATAATCCACACTGCAAAAAACGGTAACTCGGAATTACAAGAGAACAATGAGATCTAATAAAGTTTTTATATGCCCATGATCAATCTAGGCATTGAAACCCGTTGAAATTAGCTCATGATCCACACAGAGGATCGTTCATTCTGATTTGTCTCAAACCATCACATAATGCACACACTCACTCACCCCCAACTTGCTATGGCCTTGGCAGTGTTTTCCGGTTCCATGGGATCAGGAGGTGAAGGATTTCTACTGGTTTTAACAGCACAAAACCTACATCCACGTGTGCAAGTATCCCCGAGAAGCATGATTGTCGCAGTTGCAATCCCATCTCCACCTCCATTCCAACACTGTGCACACAAACACACACACACATTACAATCCAAAACTCAACAAATAACAACGAGAGCGAGTGAAGAAGAAAAGCAATGAAGAAAAAAGTGAAGAGAATTGAACCTAACCTCTCCTATGTTGGGGCACTGTGCCTCTTCGCAAACAGTGTTGAGCTTCAACTGGGAAAGAGATCCCTTAATTTCTAGGAACCTTTCACCCTGCGGAGCTTTCTGCCGCAACCACTCGGGCTTCTTCACGTTTGGGTCTCGCCCCGTGTGCGGGCCCAGCCCACCAGGCCCAACAACCTTCTTCTCTACCGACACCGACGAAGCGTCGCATCGAATTGTTCCCCAACTTGGAGGACCGAAACGGTGGCGTTTATGAGCACTGGGAGATGGGGTTGAGAAGGAGACGGAAGGAATGTTGTAGAAAGATTGGCGAATCATTTTACTGTGAATGGAAATTTGAGATGAATTGCGATGATGCAGAAGTTGTAGTAGTTGAAGGCATTGGTTTCTCCGTCCACAAAATGAAATTCGGTGTGGTTTTCTTGAGACAGGTTTATAAAAATGGAAGAGGGTGAGAATGGTTGAACAAAGCAAAGAAAATTACAAAAACCCAGAACAGACATAATTCTTTTTCCTTACACCCCTCACAGATTCTTTTTAATAGATAATATAAAAGCATTTTATTTTGTTATGTCTTCTTTAAATAAATAAAAAAAAGTGTATGTCTATTTCTGTAGTATATTTTAAATAATTAAGAAAAGTTGCCCAAAAAATAGGCAAATAAAAGTTTACTGTTATATTTGAGAAAATTTTAAAAAGCATAAATGTAATTTACTTTTATTTATTTTGAAATTTATTCTTCATTTTATTTTGAAATGTTTCATATTGTAATTGTTTAAAAATAATAGTCTAAATTATAAAAATCAAATGAGCTAAAATTTGTACAATATCCATCAGGTACTATTAGTATAAGTTCTGAATTTTTAGTTATTATAAAAGTTAATAAATATTCCATATGAATACCTAGATGATAGTTTATTTTTTCTATTATTAGTGCAAAGACAGTTACTCAAAATGAAACTCGAAAAAAAAAAATGTTTAAAATCTGTATTATTTAGTTGAAAATGAAGAGAATAAAAAAATTATTTTCCTAATTTGAAATTTTGCATTCTCTTTTCTATTATTTACTTTCCTCTCATTCATTAATTAAAGTTCGATGCTCAGTAACAGTTACAGTATAAATTTCACGAAAATACAGTAATTCCAAGATTCAACTTTTGAAATCACAAACAACCCGAAATATCGTGAAAGGAACCAGGCATTGCCAATAGATCATTAAACAATTTCATTAATTGAACAAAGAAGAAGTAAAGCCAGGAAACCCCTTGTAACAGCAAGAACATTTTAGATCAACATTTCTACGCAGGCGCACATCCCAACCATGAACCTTGTAGGGAGATTTGGATACCCAACTTTAAACTTTATAGCTATCACTATACCAAAAAACATGACAGCATAAAACACGATAGCATATACTGGCAGGTGTTTAAAATTGCGTACAATAAAGCTGACAGGTTCTAACATTGTAAATAACTTATAAGTCCATATGGGAAAATGCACAGCGGGATGACCAAAATTTTGTTGAAGAATGTAGTAGTTACAACCTAAAGGACTCTAGATCATATGAACAATTGACTAGATTTTTCTTTTTCTTTAACCCTTTCTTTGGGTTTCTATGTTTGTATTTTGTAGATAATAAGTATACAAAAGAATGGGCATAATTACAAGTTCCCGTCACAAGAGGCACGAATTGTATGAGCATCTTTCCACCGATACAGCACCCTTGTTCATAAATACCAAATACTGCATGGGATTGGGAATGTATAGTATCTTGCATTCGTCTTCATAAAATCATGTTCAAATCAGACAGATCATCCATTGGTATCTCTAGGCCAATAGCGTCATTATCTTGCAAATCGTCATCAATGTTCAGCAGCCAAGAATCCAGGTCTTGAGGTCCAGTAAGTTCATTACCTACACCTAGTTCTATGGAGTCTAATTCATGCAGGTTTGTGATGTCCATGCGTTCCTCAGTTCCAGTGGACACATTGTGAGGTACAGATCCAGTTTTACTTTTTCTGTTGCCATGACTGGAAATAAATTCATTAGAACCACAAGCCAATTGATGCTCAGAGTTATTATTTTCCATTAACTTGCTAAGAGGACCATTTCCAGAACTAGATAGTTGAGCTGTCTTTGGTTTAGACTTTGCTTTCGTTTTCCGCTCACCCCTTGTATGACTTGCAGAAGAACGACCACCTTTTGTTACAGAATTTTTTCCAGAAGAGTCTTTGCCCCTGTCTCGTTCACTCCTCTTTCCCTTTGCACCACCAGGAGTTGATGCAGACCTTAGAGAAGGACTAGCGCCAACATCATCAAGCAGCAGTTCCTTTTTCTTCCCTCTGTTTACAATTGGTCCTGTCCTACCAAAATCCTGGTTGGAGGGCTGGTCTAGATTTCCAGACACATCCTGCTCCTTGCGAGGGAAATAACCTGCAAGAACAAGGCCCAATTTGTTAAGCAATTATCCTCCTAGTCCAAATCAAGATATCAGAAAAAAGGAACGGAGACAAAATAAATTAAGCAAAAATCAACATCCTAAGGAAATTGTTTCTTGACAAGCATGACGCCTCAGCTAAATTTATTCTAGTATGAGTACTATACCAAATGATTGCAAAATAATTAAAACAGGAAACCTGAAGGTGCAACTTCTTGCTGAGAATTTTGACCAAGTGATAGGTTTGCTGCAACAGCTGAACCAGTATTGTTGTCATGAGAAGGAGCAGCAACTAGGGCATCTTTCAAAACAGGGTCCAAAAAACAACTTTTCCCTGTTTCCTCAAATTTGTGGCATAGAGCAAGAGTCCTCTTCATAAAAGCCAGAGCAACTGGCCTTGAGACCTTAGAAAGTCCGTATCTCGCAGCACTAGTTCCACGGGTTGCCTGCAAAAATTATCAAGGGTCATTTCACGGAGCAAATGTTATGCTACCTTAACTCTTTCAGACAAAAGCATTGTTACAGCACCACTCTTAAAAGAATAATCTAAAGGGAACATGCTACATACTTAGTAACACATGAGGGGAAGAGGAGACAGTAACCTCCGTAACAAAAAAAAAGTACGCTGCATTTCAATTAGAAATAAGATGATCGAAATAATCTGTTAAATAGCTCGATTTAATTACCAGTTGCAACTTGTAACAACATCCACATTCTACAGATTATCAATTCATTGAACAAAGAAACAGGAAAAAAGCACAGTAAAAAAGCTTATTTACCAGTTTTTTCTTATAAGCCAGCTCGACAAGTTTGTCCATGGCAACTTGCTCAAGGGCTCTGCAAAGTGTACAGAATATATTAGTTATTGGTGAGGGGACCTAATGATACACAACTAACAATCTATCGACATAGAAAGGATGAACACGTGAAACAATTTATGAATATCAAAAGTATAATCATGAAAGAAATACATAATTCTGAATTTAGTACCGTTGTTCCATTTCTCTGCCTCGTTCTACTGCTTGAATAAGTTTCATAAAGCATTCTCTCTTTTTATTGACCTGTGAAATTGGTCCAAATGGAGTGTACATAATTGAGTAAAAAATGAATCAAGAATAACTAAATCATAAGCAGATCCATCATCCTAAATAACTAACTACTTTACATTTAAGCAGTCATGTCAAGCATAAGACAAAAGAATCAAAAACCTGTTGGAAGAGTCCTTTCTGCAATTGCATAATATCTTGATTAATAGCTTCACAATCTCCATCAGCAAGATCAGGCTTTTAGACAACAATAAGGGGATCAGTGACAGAAGTTAAAAATTGAAGCCTTGATTAGAAAAGTGAACTAATTTAACCATATTCAATACGTATTAAACTATCTCAACAATAATATCTCTCCGAAAGCACATCATGTCCAGTTCCTAAGAGATTAAAGTAGACAGAGACATATAAACAGCAAATCTCTTAACACCATCACACGATCATTTAGCTTGAACATATAACCGATGCATATGAATAAACCACGATCTATTGGCTTCTAAAAGTTTCTAAAAATGAGAAGCTTACCACTTGTTCTGGATATAGGCCAATACTCTGTAGCTCCAGTAAGAGTTTATCTTCCATGCTCATTTGCTCAAAATGGCAACTGAAAGATGATGAGCATGAATTTATGTGCATACCCAAAGACCCATCATTGCCATCTTCAGATAACATGGACAGCCTGGTTTCTGGATACAATGATCCCTGATCAATTTGCAAAGAAACGCCAGGTTCTTTCATAGGGATGTTTGCACAACTAGTATGCATAGCATTGCCATTACAAGAAACCTTGCCAGAGTTGAATACATATTCCATCTTGATGTTGGATTGGTTCTCAACACCCTGAAAGAAGCAAGGCAGCTGAGAAGAACCATCTCTTTCACACAGAAAAGACATATGCCCATCTCCAACAATGTCTTCATCAATTTGATCATCAATGATCAGAGCTGTCAGCACTCTTTGATACAATGGTGCAACTTTGTTTCCTTCTGAACCCATTTGTCTGCACAAAATACTAAAATCTAGATGTTGATCAACCATGTCATCCATTAAGGGTATCTCTTTCGAATCAGTTTGATTGCTTCTGTCTTTTTCTCTAGAGAGAGGACTTTGTGACACAGGATTTTCGGTGTGTGTAAGTCTATCCTGAAATGTAAATGAAAGATAAATGTTGAAGATTGGATAATTAACATCGAATCTTTAGAAATCATTGGAAATGTAAATGTGCTTGACAAATGTTCACTTTTCACTTCTGAAGTATAATGTAAAAGTCATATCTAAGTTAATTTCTAATTAGTTCACATTTGACAACTTCAAATCTTTACACTGACAATATAAAAATTAAAGTCCTTTAACATTCCAGTTCACGTCACCAATTTCAAAAGTTAATTTATGCTCTACGGCTTTTCAAGGTAGTATAATGTTTAATAATCACAGGCAAGGCAATACTTTAAAAAACAAATGGACCAGAACCTGCAAGTTTTCCCACGATAGGGAAACAGACAGACATCATTCAACATGTTCCGTTAGAGGCACTGATGCAATGAGCAGCACATAATTGGGTTTTTCTAAATTATGGAAAATAATTAAACAAGATAAAGACATATTTCAATAACAAATTATAGAAGAGGTTTTACCACGTCAATGTGATGCGATGCATCTTATTGGCTAATATATATGATGCAAAAGAATGGAAGAATATAATGATAGCAAGAACCATAAAATTGGGATAACAGCTCCAGAATTGCTGTTTAGGTTTACTTTGGATGTGGTGCAAATAACTAACAAAATAATCGTACTTCAGCTACATGCGACATCAAATTCAAATTAAAACTAAAAGCAGGAAACATGCTCACTAATAGTACTTAAATTGTTACAAGTACAAGCCAATTGACATTACGTTACAAGGTATCAAACAGATAAAATGCTGCAAATATAAGATATTATACATTACCAGTGCATCACTTCCAACGCCTAGCATTTGAGACAGACATCTCAGATCAACGTCTGTTGTTTTAACCTGATATCAAGGATAACATAAAAAGAGAGGGAAAATGCCTCTATTAAATGCTACTTAAAGTTCATAAAAGCATATATAGTTAAAGCACCCACCAGGTGCTTCAAGTAGGACATGGTTTCCAAGCTGACAGGAGCAAAAATAGGTTCCAGATTCTTCCAGAATGAACTACAACAGCCAATATCTGCCAAGGACAAAAGCAACATATTAATGGAATTCTTTTACACATATATGTATACCCAGTCGCAACTGGCAAGTATACAACTGCAAAAGCGTAAACCAGATTTGAGTTTAGTTACATACAACTGGCATTGCTAGCAAACTTAGCAGCAGTTAATAGCTCCTCCCGGTCATCATCCTCCACTGGCATTTCAGATGGTTTAATACATTATACAAAAAAGAACAGGCAATACAATCATATAAATTTTGCATGCACAAAATTCCCCACAAAGTACCATTGAGAACTAACTTAATAACTAACATACCCCCCTTAAAACAGAGGAAGAATACAAAAGAGAAATATTAGCACTAAACTCCTTATAATGCACTACTACTAACAAAATATTATTGGAAATTACAAAATTTTGGTTCCACTTCCTATTTAAGGATGATTTTGTAATTTTAAATCAATTTTAACAATTAGAGTTTATTGCTATCACTATGTATAAAAGAAAACATAAATGATGCTGGACAGAAGTTAGGATCTAACATAAGATTTAGGGTTTTCAGATAGGTATAAACAGACAAGAAAATAAAAGTTCACTGCACTCTAGGTATGATATTTTAATTAATTCCATGAATTTAATGCAAGAAGTAGTGACTCAAACATATGGTATACCTGATATATCAGGGGAATTGTTAGTCAATGGATGCCCAGTTCGAATAGTAGCTTTCCTATCACATGATTTCTTCAGAGGAGGACGCCCTGGTTTACTGAAACAAAGACAAAGTCTTAAAAATATTCGCAACTTTCTTTACTGCAGCAGGGGAAGTGCCATTTTTGTTTTGACGACCAGAAGAGACTGAGAAAGAGAATTATACCTTCCATTCTTTTCAGAAGCAGGCTTCATATTTTTAATTGGCTTCATCAAGGTTGAAGTCTCTAACTTCTCTTTCATTGGCAAGATGCCACTCTTCAAAACTGAAGAGCCCCTACCACCCCTTCCCTGTCTACGCAGATCATCTCCAATCTCTTCCTTGTAGGGTATTTTTTTATTTTTTGATGTTAACATTGAGGAACTTGTAACATAAGAACGATTTATGGCACTTTCATCAATTTCATTACTTTCCAATCTTTTCACCTTCAAATTATATTCACCAGCACCAGATTCTTCACTTTCAGATAATCTGGTTGGCGGTGACATGTTTTCATGTTTCACTTTAACTGGTTGAATGCCACTGTTGATAGCACCGTTGGAAGTATGTAATCCACTAATAGTAGAAGACATTCTGGTACCAACATCGGAAGGGGACGAACCTTCTAATGATGTATGCACTTCATCACAATTTAAGACAGGGGACATCACATTTGCTCTTCGAGTGCGAGTAATTTTCTGGGGTCTCTGTCCAACCCATTGGGCCATATGGGATGAAGATGATACAGGCAAAGGACGCTTGCGATTTACAGTACCACTTACTGAATGAGGCTTGTTCACATTTAAAGGTTGTTCCTCAGTTTCATGTAATTCAGAAGATCGAGAAACAGAACATGAGTTTCCAGCCATCAAAGCACCGGTCCGTGGAGGCCTTGAAGCTTTTCCTTTCGACAATGCATGGATACCACCAGTATGATTATTGTCACAAACATTATACCTAAAAAATGGGATCAAAGAGATTAGCCGTAAAGTTGTAAAATAATGTTATCTTCGATGATTAAAAGCTGTCTATAATAAATGCATCATGAATATGAATGACAGATACATACTTATTTCCTTTAAGTACAACCCGTTCCTTATTTGATCCGTCCACTGAACCCCTTGACACCTTTTCTCGCTCATTATTGGCAGCTGTACATGCATTGGGTGTAGGAGACGAAGAACCATCAAGCTTGCTACTACTGCCAGAATATCCTGACCTGTGACAAACAGAATGTTGAAAACAGATTATCCCTCCTGTTTGTTCAGAGTAAATTAACTGAACGAAAAAATAAGAAAATGTCAAAATGTGCATAAAACCAAGCAAAAATTCGAATTTTAAATATTTCTCTAAGTGCAAAATCAGACCTAGCAGAACACCGGTAGATTTACTACTAAAGGAATTTCCCTTTTGAGCTAGTGTGTAACCAAGTAACTTTTTATTGTCTTTCGCAGCACATTGTAAGTCCTGCTTTTACAACATGATTACAGTGATTTATCTAATCTAACTTGAGGGAGAGTGTTGAAATAGAAGCTATATCATTTGTATTTATAAGCATTTGCACTACAGGCAGCAGATAGCCTCTTAAGTTACAATAAATTAACACTCACATGCCTATACTCTTGAGCAATTATATTCAAAGGATTAAGGGTTCTCTCTCTATATCCTGTCTCTTTCTAAATGGTCCATGCCCTGAAAATAAAAAAAATATCCAATTATTTGTTCCCAAAAAAGATGAAGCACCCACAAAATAGACTGGATGCCATTACCAAATAATAAAAGTCATCGTGTTAAAAAAAAGCCACATCTTACTGAAACCAGCTATCTACTATCATTAATGCCACATAGTAACATGTCCATAACATCTCAGATATACTCATTTTTGTAGCTTTTACTCTTCTCCAATAAGAATATTTTATATGAAGGAACTAATAACTGCCTAAACACAAAAATATTCCTAAACTCAATATGATAAATTGACTTCATAAGTTGATTTGCATGAATAAACACAATACGTTCATAAATCCAGCATGATAAATTCGCTATTTATACATTTAACATTCTATAACTAATTTCTACAGTTACTCATATCACTTTCCAGACATCAGGTAACATCTTTAAAAACAGAAATCCAAAATCAAAGAATTTGATAAATTTTGGTTACCTCAAACCATGAGCATCAGAACCTTGCAGACCTGAATCATTAGCTAGCCTTAGATGCGTAACTTTTTTCAGTTCTCCTTCCCCATCAATGGATCTGGCAACAACTATACCCATGGAACGTTTTCTTTTCATTTTTCTATCCCACGTTTCTCCACCTGCAGGTAATCTTCGAATCTTCTCTTCAACAATATCACAACCTTTGCTAACATCCTTGGTGTTGTCTCTATCCTTTCCAATGGCCAAAGGCTGCCTTGCATTGCTATGACTTAGTCCTTCAGCCTGGTGTTCTTCCAACAAAACATACATCGAGTAAATATGAATGTTGAAGAAATGAAGTTATGACATGGCAGAAAAATGTGTAGCTATTGGGATTTAGTTAAAAAAGAAAGAAAAAGAACATGGCATAGCCAGTATCCAAGAGATGAAAACCAAAGCAACAATTATTTGTCAATGGTTCTTTACAACAAGTGATGGCCTTCAAAAAGTTATAGGTGCAAATATATGTATATCAAGTAAAACTCCTCCGGATAATACAAAATTATTGACAATTAAGGTAGGATTAAAAATAAGTATAAATTTGTTAGTATTTCTGCGACAATTGAATCTCTTGCTACTTCATTGTTAATTTTATCCATTTATCATCCATTACAACCTTGCTATACATACAAGTTTTAATGCTTGGTGTTGGTCAGTCTGTCAGCCTCTTCCAGAGACAGGATTCCCTGTACTTTGGATATTCCTTTGCTTGTGCCTTCTTAAATAGTGATAATTGAAAATATGAAAGACGTCTAACATGGCCTATCCTCAACCATAACCGAAAAAATGCATCCTTATTAAAATGACTGATAAGGTTGCAGCATTAAATATTCAAGTATTTCACTCGAGTCAATTGCCAGTGTAACATGTAAATCTTTAGAGAAGCACATTCAAACAAAACATATATATAGTTGTACCAAATACAAGAGAATATTATCACCATGTCATACCTTATGCACCAGAAAAATTATATTCTATTGTTTGGTACTACTGGAATTATATTCTGATAAGGTTTACCGTAAAAAGTATGCAATAATACTTAATTGAATGCCACATAACCAAAATGTTGCTACAGAAAATGCAACAATTAATTAAGAAAACTGGCTACAAACCCGTGTCTCAGCTACTGATGTACGGATGCGCTTATTCAGAAAGTTATTCTTAGGTCTGTCCTCTAGTCTTTGATTCACAAGCTCTGATGGATTCCGATGAGTCTGACTTCCCATTTTTGAGAAGGGCGATCCACCCAACCTTTCATTTGGCAACAAATCGTTCCGAAGTTGCTTCTTTAAGCTTACAGCCTCCCAGCACTTGTTCAATTTGTCTAACGATTCATCCAACCTTTTTGATCTATATCTGAGAGGAATCTTAAAACTTCAGAACAAAAGAGGACTACTCGAGTGACAATAAATGAAGAGTCCAGGTCATCAGTTTTTAAACAGTTCTGGACAGTTTAGTCAAAATAAATTCCAAAATGAGAGATAAAAACTATAAAAATGATAGGCATTTAGTTATACATGCTGCAACTGCAAGTTCTCTGTTACAGAATTGATTGAAAATCATATCAAATGGGAAGAAATATTATATTGGTACGACTTGAAGAAAAGAATTAATGGTATTGTACAGAGTTCCTCAAACTACCTAGCCCTGACAGAAGCCTCTTGTACACTTGCTTTGAATAGTTTAAGTTCCTCCGTAGCCACTGGAGGGGGAGACTTCAGATTAGCAGTTCCAAAAGCATAATCTTCAAGTGTATTTCCAAAAGATATCCCCAGGACTCGTCTTAACTCACCTGACCTAGTATACTTTTGATCTCCCATGGTTATTGGATCTAACATCAAACATTGAGTAACATAAGTCAAATCCCCTGCTGATGTGGAATTCCCCCGTGACATATTAGCACCCGAAATAAACATTTTCCCCTCATTACCCTCACGAAAGCTTGCAGACCTGTCCAAAGTGCCATTCATCAAATTCCCTCTCTGTCCATTAGTAAAGCTCCCCTTGAAAGCCAATTCCTCTGATCTAGCAGCAGTTAAATCAAACCTAGTATTTCCAGCCATACGTCAGTGTTAACTAAACCAACAGGTGTACTGAGTATCTTCCACCATATTTTCTCTTAGCAACTCACATGGCAAAGGGTCTCTTGACAGCAAGCCCTTAAACCATAAACAAGTATGAGTAATCAGATACTTGAAATGTATCTGCAACAAGTGAATACCATGAACCATAATCAATATACAACTTCATACAATTTCAACCCGCACTCAATATCACTGAGAGCAAGTACACCTCAAAAAAAGTGACCCAATGGTTAATGTCACGCCATACGTACCCGGGATGCACAAAAATGTCGACAACCCTTGCAGAAACTCAAACTACTTCTACTTACAAAACAAACAACGCCACTGTAACCATAAACGTAACGGTTTTAACTTCGAGGTACAATAATGAAGTGAGAAGAAAAGAAATCTCACATTACCCATGTCATGCATAATAACAATGCTATGCAACTACAGATAAACTAAAATCACAGTAAACGAGATCAAGCGTGGTTCCCCGGCACACAAACGTCACTGGACAAAACGCACATTGGTGAAAACTAAACGAAGTAAGAACAGCTCCAGGTTTGAAGAAGCCAGCTGAAGTTTAAAGCAACGAAGCATGAGAAGATAATGAAATGGGATAAAAGAACGCGGGAGCAAAAGGTTTCGAAATTCAAATTTGCCTCCCGAAAAGAAAGCAAAAATAAAATGAGCGAAAAAGACTCGCAACCTAAGAATCCGAATCCAAAAGAAACAGAAGCAAAAAACTAGGGTTCGAAGAAATGCAAGCAAAATTGACGGTAGAAGAGCGAAGCAGAGAAAGAATTGAGAGAAAAGAGAATAGAGAGAGAGTGGAAAAGCGGCGAGAGAGTACCTGCATTGACCAGAGGATTGCGGAAGAGAGATCGAATTGGAGAGAATAAGAGGGTTGTTTGTGTTGGGGTAATTTGGAGAGTGGTGGAGGAGAGAGAAAGGGTCCCGCATGATTTATGAAATCAGGGCCCTTTATCCGATTTTGGAAATATGGTCAATGGTTGACAATCTTCCGTGGCCAAAAAATACTTTTATTGGGAAATTATTATTTATAAGAAAATAAATAAATAAAATACGGCAGTTAATATACTCGATTAAGCAAAGATAAGTTATTTTTTAAGTAAAGATAATTTGAGTGAATTATTAATTCAGTGCCTTCTAAAATAATGGGAGATAAACCCATAAATATAAAGTGATGAGATTATTAACTTGTCTTTGTAACAGAACAACAAAAACATGTAGAAAAAACAATTCAAGGAACAATAAAAAAGTAATTTCAATAAATTAAAGTGTTGTCCAAGAAACAAAAGGTTAAACTATGAAGAAGAAAAAAAGGCTATATAAATACGTGAACCTCTTAGATTAAAATTAACACTAAAATTTAACTAATTAAAAATTATTTAAAATAAATCAATGTACATAAATGTATTAAATAACATGAGAAATAAAAAAGAGAAATAACTTACAAAATACATATAAAACGGAACAAAATAGGATTTTAATTTCATTTATCAACTAAAATGTTGATGGTTAATATTAGTTAATGTTTTGTAGTGATAACAAAAGTAATATTAGTTAATATTTTGTAGTGTTCCAAGGACATTGATTAAAAATAATGGGTACCTATAAAATTTTATAAAAGTTCATATTTAGTAATGATGCTAAATAAATTCTAATCCAATAATTATTAATGTAATTTTATTTTATTTGAATTATAAAAATGTTTATAAATATTATACAACTATATTTAATAATTTATATGACACACACAAATAAAAAGTTAAAAAATAATAAAATAATAATATTTTAATATTTCTAGAAATTTCCAAAAAAAATTGTTTTTTTTGGCAAAAGTTAAAGACAATATTTTTCAAACGTTTCAAAAGTTTTTATATTTCAAAATTTTATTAAGAAGTTCACTCTTCAAGCATCAGAGATATATGTTTTCTTATCTATTATTACATACCTTAAAAATTCAAAATTGTTCGGTGTGTGTAAGAGAGATATTGTTTGAAAATTTCAAAGTGTATTTTTATTTTATAAAATATGTTATATGTATTTATAATATAATTAATTGATATAATTAGCTATTTCAAGTCAAAATTATGAAATCTAAGATTATTAAGCCTTTTGTTTCGAATTAAACAATTATTTTGAGGATTAAATATATTTTTGTGTTTTAACTTTCAATGAATTGTTTTTGTTTATTTTTGTTCGTGCTTTCTGTGTTAATTTAAGTTTTTTCTTACATTTAATTATATTATATTTGTAACAACATTGAAATGAAAGATATGGATTAAAAAGGAGGAGACATGATATAACAACTTTAACCTTATTCTATTATTTTATTATTGTTAACTTTCGTGTATCAAATAAATTATTAATTACATTTGTAGAAAATCTATGGACACTTTCGTTCTTTAAATGAAATAAAACTGCATTAATGATCATCGAGGTGTGAATTCATTTAATGTCACATGTAACTATGAAAATATGCAAATTTGTTTGTTTATTAATTATTCTTAACCAATATCCTTAAGACACTAATTAGCAAGATCCAAGACTTATTATATTATTATTAATTGAATCAACATAATACACATTTATTATGACAATTAAATAATAAATATGTAATAAGTCGTTATTGAATATGCTAGTTTTTCATTTGTGATACTGGTGAAATATTTGTATCATTTAATGTTTGAAAGACGTTAACAATTAGTTAATTATTGTGAAATTGATGTTAAGTATTATGAATATTTGATGTTAACTGTTACATAATAGTCAATGTTTAAATGAGAATGGTGAATATTATCATTCACACTTTACATGATGTTCATGTTAGAATTATTTGAAGAATTAATTTCATTATGTGACTCATTTGAAATATTATAATGGATCTAAATGTTATTTAATAAAATATATAGACTTATTGATTATTGTGAGAAGTTATAATAAAATAAGATCCAACCCAAGTTGATGGACGTTAGTTTATAAAAGGATTAGAGTTTTATCTCTAGTCATAAGGTTCTTTCACACTGAGTAATGAAGAAAAAGGGTGTGAGGGGAGAAAGAAAGACAAAGAGATAGATGGGGAAAAGGAGATTAAATAATGCATTCTTATTGGATCTCTTATGGATTAAGGTTAGTATTCTGTTATAATTTATATACGTGAATGTGAATGTGTGAGACTCATGAATCTTAAAATCCTGAAATAGTTTTCTATAATGTATTGTTATTGCACGAAATCTACAAACTAATTTACAATTCACCTTAAATTATTTTTATTTTAATTAACTTGTCTACAAGTGTTTGGCCCATGGTTGAACCTTTCAAGCCACTCACACAATAATGGCAATGACTCAAAGGGTTTAATATACTTAAAACTATCAAATTGTTTTCATAGTTTTGTTATGCACAATGGTCCCCTCTTTAACTTTATTTTCATAAACACGTATTCATTGTCTTGTTCATGTGTGTAACATGGGTGATGGAAAAAAAGAAAATTTAGTCCATTTATGTTTTTGCATATCTGAGTGAGGTGTGAAGTGTGATTATGGACAATTTTATATATGGGCGGAGACAACAGTTTTTATGTTATTACACTGTATGATGCATGCACTTTATGTTGTTGCACAAACATGGGATATTGTTTGGCTGTTGTTGATGAATCTAAATATTAAACAATGCAAGGGTGCTTCAGGATTGGACAGCTTAGTAGATAGTAAATTATAAATCAAATAGTTCCTTAACTATTATTCTTGATATGCATCGGTGATTTTTCACAAAATATTTTTTGAGATAGTAAGATAGATGTATAAATTTTTTAGAGTTTCAATTACATAAAATATACTAAAATTAAAAAACTTTTATTCATACTATAGTTTATTTATATTATATATATATATATATATATATATATATATATATATATATATATATATAATGTGGTTGTGAGTCTTCTATGTTGTATCATTGGATGCATACTTATAATTGATTTTAAAAGCTTAGATTTATTTGGGTCGAAATTCTCTCAAAGTTGGTTTTGTCAAAATGAATTTGAATAATATCTCTTTGAAATTTGAGATTGATGGGTCTTTGGAATGAGTATTACTTTGAAGAAAAACATCAATGAGACATGAGATCGATCTACGTATAAGAAATTGACATCATCCTTAGATAAAATTTTTAACACAATAAGTTTATATATGTTGTTATCCTTTGTGATGCTAACCAATTTTTTTACTTTACATGAGGCTTAAACTCGTACTTAAATTCCTAGTAGAGACATTAGTTGTGACTCTTGTACGAGACTGATTTTGAGTTTTCCAAGCTTTTATAGATATACAATTGTCTTGTAAGTTGGATTATTGGGAATTCTATATGACCTTCAACCAACCTGGAATATATGCTCCATGAAAATGATTTGCAAACTAAATTACAAGTCTGAAGTTGTGATGACTTTCATCTTCTCACACATAAAAAAACAAAGTCAACTAATGAACTCACTAAATAAACTCCTGGTTTAATATTGTGTAATACAATATTTAATATAAATACTTGTAATGTTCTAAACCCCATACTCACTGTACATAAGAATAATTTATAATATAAACCTCACCTGACAAGTTGATATTGTATGATTGACTTTTTTTTAAAGTTCAATTCTTAACATGATGATAAAATTCATGGGCTAAAGTCTATCATAGTAAACTTTTGTTGTTTGCTGGATTTATTATTCTACCCGTTATTGGACCATCCACTAATATATAATCTCATTATAAAAGTGTACATGTCTTGACATGAATGGAACGTGTGTTGGAAATTACATAACGACTAAATATAAGACTAATGAATACATTTAAATCTCACATTACAAATCAATTTTATAAAGTTAAATTAAATTAATTTTTTTAACATGTAATACAATATTTACTATAAATATAATTACATGTGTATTATAAGTAGAGCTGTCAAAATGGCCGCCCGGCTCGGTCCAACTCAGCCCACCACAGGTTGGTTACTTAGTGGGTCAACCCAACCCGACTCACTTATTAGCGAGCCGAAAAAATTTGAACCCGGTCCGACCCACCACGGGTTGGTGGGTTAAACGGGTTGGCTCACTAGCCCACTTAATTAAAAAAATATATATTTTTTTAAGTCAGAAATTATATTTCAGATTAAAATTTAAATAAATTTGAATACAATCTCAATATAATCCAAAATGATGTTAAACTCCAATACAAACCAAAATAAATAAATAAAAATACAAATTACTATCTAAGATCAAAGCATTCTTGTGACTTACCCAATCTTTTATTGAATGCAATACTTTTTTGAGCAAACTAATTATACTTTTTTTAATAATTATACTTTTATCAGTTGAAGTTAGATCTTTATTTGCTAACCCACCAATGTATTTGGTTAAAAAAACAGCCAAACATTACCAAGTCCAATATAATGTGTGTCACCATGCGGCTTGGTGGGCCAATCCGGCCCACCACGGGTTCAATCCGAGTGAGTCGGATTCTTTGTGTGCCGGATTAAAAATTGATCCGTACTAAAATTTATAAAAAAATATCAATCCAACCCTGCCCGAATCTGTGGTAGGCTGGATTGACTCACAGATTCTAATCCACTTTGACGACTCTGATCATAAGGTGTATGATGAAAATATGGTCATGTTGTTGTCGTATAATAGTATCAAGAGACTTTTCATAATTCTTTTTTTCTTTAAATCAATCTATACGCTTCCACTTTCAAATCTTTTAAATTAAACGACACCAACTTTCAACCAAAATGACTAATTTAGTAGTTAACCGGAAATATTTTATTATATACTTAAACTCTTTTAAAACGTAAATGACAATATGTAAATATTACGCGACGAATTAATGAAATGTTAAAATTCATATGCACTTATTTATTCAAGTTTTTTTTATCAGAAAAACGTTCTAAATAGTCTAAATAATTTAATTATCAAACAATTTTATTTTCAGAAAAATTTAAAAGTAAAAAAGAATGTACAAAATACATTCAATCATATATATATATATATATATATATATATATATATATTTATTTATTAGTATAAAATGTTTATCATTAAGTAAAAAACTATAACTATAATCATTAGTTAGAATGTAACTTTCTTTTACTTAAAAGTGTAACAATTAAAACACCACAATTTGATTAAGATCTAACCCACTTGACTTCTATTCCAAAATAATTGATATCACCTTCAAGTATATATATATATATATATATATATATATATATATATATATATATATATATATAAAAAAAAAAAAAAATATATAAATAAATATAATTTATAATATAACAAAGTTATATATGAATAATAAAATAATATATATTTTAATAATATATAACTCACATTATATATATACAAAAATAAATTATATCTAATTTATATATATATATATATATATATATATATATATATATATATATATATATATATATATTCAATGAAATTCATTAATATAATCAGTAATGAATTATAATCTGTGACACTTGTGAATGAATAATACATCACATTTTTTCTTTAAATTTTTATTTTAAAATTGTCTTTTAACAAAGTAATCATATTAACAGATTTCACATATAAGAATATTTACAAATATAAAAAAAAATTTAAAAAAAAAAACTACATACATTTTTAGAGAAGCAACGATTCAGGTTGCTTATTAAAAATAATTTTTACTTTTCTTTCCCATATTTACTTTTAGACCATCACTTTTTTTTTTTTTTTGTTTACATAAAAAAAAAAAAATTGATTTTATAAAAGTAAAAAAAAAAAAAAAAAAAAAAAAAAATTTTTAATAAAAAATATAAAAAATTAATTTTTTAAAAATGTATGTAGTTTTTTTTTTTAAATTCTTTTTTATATTTGTAAATATTCTTATATGTGAAATCTGTTAATATGATTACTTTGTTAAAAGACAATTTTAAAATAAAAATTTAAAGAAAAAATGTGATGTATTATT
>Ga0099822_1001044_pt1 | contig 30449 bp, 13 predicted proteins | sample CowpeawhiteBW_FD_76839 | JGI IMG/M metagenome (GOLD analysis project Ga0099822, IMG submission 76839) | Root nodule microbial communities of legume samples collected from California USA - Cow pea white BW | ecosystem: Host-associated > Plants > Roots > Nodule | place: USA: California | collected... | reverse complement strand
TGTATTAAAGATATTTCTTTAAATATTGATATAGTGTTCAATATTTTTTATCCATACATGTTTTTATAAGTATATATATATATATATATATATATATATATATATATATATATATATATATATATATATGTATATATATATATATATATATACATACACACGTGTATAAATAAATATTCAAAATATAAATATATTTAACCATACAAATATTTTAATCGATTATTTAATAATTTTAAATTAGATAAATTAAAATAATTATTATATTCATATGTTAAATTACTCTTTTATCTATACCTATATATAAAGAAAATCTTTTTATGATGTCTCGTCTCTTTTCCAATTTTACCATTTAAATAACATATTTTTCAAATTAAACAATTATTTTATTATTTTTATTGTTTAAGATACCGTTTCTTTAAATTTAACCATTTTTTTAACTATTAAATTACCTTCAAAATAAAGAAAAATTTATAAATTTATATCTAATGTTGTAATAATAATAATTTTATTATTTTTTATTATCATGAAAAATGTGAACACACATGTTTCACTAGTTACTAATAATTTAAACTTAATTTTTAAATATTAATTATTTCAATTATAATACTATTTCATATTTATAGTTTAAAAAAATATAATAAAGAAAATTTAATCTTTTATATTATTTTTGTTTTAATTTTTAATTTCAAAAAATAGTCAACAGGTCCAGGTCCAAACGGATTACCCAACTTTAGTCAATTAATTAATAAACTAAAAGAATCAAAACAAAATGGGATGACGGGATTAAAAATTCCAACCAACCTATCCTATTTTGGTGGGTTGGCATGATGGCCACCACCTATTTTTGTTGCTCCTAATTTCATTCTTCAGTTTTGATTTTTGTATTTTAGCTTAAATAATACTTTTGTTTATGTGGTTTTGAAAGCAAATAAAACTAACTAAATAACGAAATAAGACGGGTATCTCAAATAAAATTATAGGAATACTATTTTCATTAAAAGTAATATTTGACATCTTTTTGCATGTTTATCACTATAATAACTAAGTTGAAGACCATAGTTCAACCTCATTACACTACTAAAAATTCTTATGTTATATAAGATTTTTCTTGTAAATTTGTTAAAAGAATTTGTAAGAAAAGATTTTTTTTTATCATTTTTTTTAATTTTAATTGGTAGGTAATTCCTTCGTGAGTAATCATTTCTGATAAAATTATAAAATTTGTAAGTATTTTTTATAAAATTTATTGCAAAAAGTATTTTATACAAAATATTTTAAAAAAAATGGTAATAATTTTTTGTAATTTTTATTACAATAAAATTTATAAATATTTTCTATAAAAAAATTTCAAAACAAAATTGATAAGAAATATAAATTTTTTTTAGTAGTGTTAATTTTAAACCGATACATAATAAGATAACAGCCTAGCTAAATGTATATGCAGAAGCAGTAAAAACAAAAGCAAAAATATAATATATGGTTATATGATTCTCCCATATGATGAGTCTTTTATAGTATCGAATATGAGTCCAATCAACATTTCGATCAAAAATCTAAAAAAATATGAGTTTATAGATCTTCTTCTATGTTAACACCTACATACAAAATTGGGTTTTGCTCAATCTAGTTTTGGAACTAATTTTTTTTATTGATAAATATTAATTATTAGTATTTTATTAGAGAAAAATTGAATCTACAATCTCTTTCTTTCAAATTTATTAAACAAACTTTATAATTCTCAAATATTAATGAAAGTGTTGAATCCGCTTTATTATTTAGTTAATTCAATATAAAACAAAAGAGCATTAACAGAAAAACAATATATAAAAAAAAGTTCATCTTTGACAGGTATGACACGTGAAAGAAATGTGAGAAGCCGAAGGCGAAATAAAGAATGATTATTATTTCTACATCACACTGTGCAGAGGAGGCTATAATAGCTTATATACAGGACAAAAACTTACCTAAGATATATATTGCATTATTGTTAATGACATACCTCAGAATCAGATACAGTAATATACTAAATTAAGTTTTTTATTTTATTGAGAAATATTTAATTATACTATTGATGATTATAGAGAGAGAAAGAGATAGAGGGAGTAAATGTATGATATAGTTTGATAAAGAGCATAAATGCTAACATGTGCATGTGCCAGGTTGTTGTGTGCATATATAGTTTTTCAACTCATACTTTCATATTATTCTTGCCCTCTCACGTGCTTTTATTTATTTATTTTTGGCTTCTCTTCAGAAATGTATCCATCAATTTGTTCAACAGTTGCTATAGATCATGAGATCAATAATGGTACCAAACAACCCCTCCTAAAATAAGAAGAAAAAGCGGTCATCTTTTGCTTTGTCTCGATCTACATATCAATCTAGAAGAAAATCCATAACCAACAAATCCTAGAGGTTTTATATGGTCTAAAATAGTTTTTTAGGTTTTGGTTTGAAAAATTTAGGAGCATTGTTCATCAGAATGAGACCGACCATTTACTTTTTTTTACCGTCACTCAAGTGTTGGATGTGTCAATTTGATAATATATGTTGATGACATTGTTTTTACAGGTAGTGACCACTATGGTATATCCCAAATGAAACAACATGTTTGCCACCATTTTTAGTCCAAAAAATCTTGACAAACTCAAATATTTCTTGGATATCGAGGTAGCACAATCCAACGATGATATTGTTATAACTCAAAGGAAGTATGGATCGAATATTTTGGAGGAAACTGAGTTGATGAATTCAAAAACTGTTGACAATGGATCCTAATGTCAAACTGCTACAAAATCAAGGGTGCCTATTTAAAATCTTGAGGAGTATAGAAGATTAGTTGGAAAATTAGATTATTTGACATTACTTGTCCTAACATTTCCTTTGTAGCCACTGTGGTGAGCTAATTTCTTAATTTTCCATGTGAAGAAAACAATAACAAACTTTAGCGATGGTTGCAGGAACATAGGAGACGGAAAATTTTGTCCAAAGAACCCAATACTTATTAAATATAATAAAAAACTAGGTATTAGATTAATCAAAATTTTGTCAAAAAAACCTGATCGTGATAGTTATTGAATATGATGAAAAACTAAATATGAGATTAATCTCCATTTGGTAGGAAATAAACATAATATTGTATTTATAATAAAGAGATTATGAACTAAGCCCAAATTATAAATAAGAATAGAAAAGAAATAATAACATATAAACAAAAAATGAAAGATAAGATATAAGATATCTAATATATCTAATATAAATAAAAATGGTTACGCAAAAAACTAGTTTTAAGACTAATAATTATGATTAAAAGGATAAAAGAAATTCATCTTTCTTGATAAAATACCATTTTTAAATCGATTTTAATTGATTCAAAATTAATAGTAAAGTTTTAGTTTTAAACTCGTTATAGAAATAGATTTCATGAACGAGTGTAACAAAGTATATTAATTTGGTAAAAATTAAGTTTAAGTTTTTTCCTAACCAAGTGTTTTTTAGTTGATATTCATAAAAATGAATTTGTCGTAGTTATATGAATTTTTGTGACATAAATTGAGTAAATTAAGTTACAATAGTTATTACGTTATACTTGTAATTAGAAATATTCAATCTAATAATTAGTATCTACCGATGAATAAGTTATGATATTAAATAGATTTAATTAAATTTCAACTATCTAATGAACTTTGACATTTTTAATTAAGTTCATATTATTTTTATTTTGTATTAAGTACTCAATTTTTTTTTTACATTTTTTAATTGAGATTGAGTTTTTGTTATTAATTTTTCAATTAAATGAATGATGTGGTTGTTATTTCAAATAATATTATTATTAATATAAATGGTGATTTTTATTACTCTTTTGTAATAATGATATTGTCATGTTTTTCAATATGCTTTCACATCACTTATAATAATTAAGGAATTGTCCCATCACCATTATTGATGAGAGTGTTCTTGTCTTGAAACATGTTTTCAATTAAAGTAATAAAAGTCATTTGTATTTTACTTTAATACTAATGTTATTTTATATTAATAAAAAAATTACTTATCGATAAATAAATAAATAAAACAAAACAAAATAATAATTATATTAATTAAACAAAAGGGATCCAGTTAAAAATTATAAAATTTAAATTATTGAATAAATTAAAAAATTAATAAAAAATCAATTAAAAATTTCAAAATTTATCATAAATTTTAAAACCTATTGAATCATACTAATATTTTATACAAATATCTTTAAAAACATCGGCTATATGTTAAGCTCATTATTCACTAATATTTATTGGAATATTATTTGGGTTACTTTAGTAGAAACATGGTTACATATTTTTCCATCTACCAAATCTCCATAAGTCATGATTTTTTAAATCATGAATAATTTTATCTCTTCATTATTATATAACGTAAAACTTCTCATTTACCAATGATAATTCAATAAAGTTTATGAAGAGTTTCTGCCAAACAACACCAAATATGGCATTAAATTAGAAACCCAAGAATAATCATTCCCCAGAAGAAAAAAAGGACCTTTTCTTTTTCTTTCACGTGAAGGAATCTGTATTTTAACCTAAAAGTTAAAGAGAAAAAACCCAGACACAATATTACTAAATCTGAAAAGTGAGTACAGTTCGTTCTAAAAACTATCATACACACCATCGTCTTGTATCAAATTCCATAGCTTCTTCATCTCTTTTGACAAAGATAGAAAAATGGAGGAAGAACACTAGTGAATATTCTCGAATGGTTCCTGTAGATAGTAGCAGTAAAATTGATGAAGATAATGGGAGGAACCCTATTATTTGTGAGGTGTGTTAGTGTTTTCTTTGTGCATGGCATGTGGTTGTGGAGAGAATAATCCATTGATGGATGGAAGGAGCACATGCACATGGCGAAACTGTGCACAGTGAGACAAGGCACTGAAACCATGGCACTCTTACTCATATCTCTTGCTGTTTCTTTCTCTTTGACACTATTCCACTGTTCGTATGCCATTATATCATACTCTAATCATTGTTTAATATCATTGTCAACTCGTTGGGTTCTGTGAAAATGGTGGGTCCAACGTCCTCATCTTTCGTTAATTCCATTCTCTGCATCGTCTCTATCCTCACAAAATCACTCTCTGCAACATCAAACACTTGCCTACAATTGAAAATATTGAAAATATACCGTTTTATATTTAATGTTTACTAAGCATTTTATGAGTATATTTAAATTATTTATATTGTTAGATATATTTTTGTTTTAATATTAAGTCAAATATTATTATGAAATATATTTGAAATGTCAAATAAATTCAATAAAATTTGATTAAAAGAACTAAATCTATGTATTTCGAAAGATAAAGAATTAATTGGTCCAAAGTTTCGAAATGGATTAATTTCAAAATTCATCGAGAGTTAAGGGACCAAAATCATATTTAACTCTAAAATTAAATATAAATATTTTTTATTTTACCATAATTAATTTTCATTTACAATGATTAAGTTCAAAAAAAATCAAATAAAAAATAAACAAATAATCACTTAAAAGATAATATTAATAAAATAAATATTTTTATTTAAAGGGTTAAATTTATTTTTGGTCCCTTAACTTTTCGTGAAACTTAGAATTAGTCTTTATTCGAAACTTTTGACCAATTTAGTCCCACATCTTTAAAAAATTGGTAAATTTAGTCATGTTAACAATTTTGTGAAGTTTATTTAATATTTTAAACATGTTTCTAAACTAACATTGAAGTAAAAATGAGTTAAACGTTGAAACAACTCAAGTACTAATATGAAAAGCGTTTGAAACGTCAAATAAACTTAAAAAAATGATTAAAATGACTAAATACACACATTGCTATACTTGTGGGACTAAATTAGTCAAAAATTTCGGAAAGAAACTATTTACAATTTTCACTGAGAGTTAAAAGATCAAAAACATATTTAACCCTTATTTAAAAAATATTTAAAAGGTAAAATTGAAAATATAAAATATATTAAAAATATTAAATTTTAGAAAAATGTATTTGAAATTATATACCAAATTATATAAATATGAAAAAAAAAATGGGGGGCCATGGTCCCTTAGTTTATACCAAGGTATGCCCCTGGTTATATGTTAATCCTTAATGAACTAATAGAATCATACAAATACAATAATTCAAATAAAAAGATTACTTGACCATCACACCATCAAATATTTGACTTTAAAATATATATAATCCTCATTATTTTATTTTGACAAAATAAAAAGTGCATTTTTAATTTATCTTCATCCTTCAAATAATCCGCACATCCCACGATAACAAAAATGGTGTCAATTGCCATCGGCAAGTGGCAGTGTTCCATACTACATGAGTACACGAAAAAAAATATAGGATTCCTTAGAGCAATTCCGACAAAGCCTTGAAGGGCCGCAATGTTGATGCTCTGAGATTTTTTGTACCCATAACAACAACGTCAAACCAGTCCACTTCACCAATTGTGACACCTCCAACGTCAATAATATTAGGCTCGACATCAAACACAAAGAAAAAACACAATAAAAAAACATTTAAAAGGATAATTGCGACAGATTCAAAACAAGGCAAAAGAGACAAAAAATTTTAACCTAGTTCTGATACCAGATGTAAAACTAATGCGAAAAAAAGATAAGGAATAACCTTTAGCTATTGCCACTGTCACGGAAATCCTTGACTGTACTTGTTTGTTTCAAACCCTCACCGCGTCAACTTTAATGGTATAGAAGAGAGTAGGTTTCATGACTCGGAGCACATAACACTTGTTATAAATTTATAGAGTTATTTGTCCATCATAGAGTAGTTGCCATATAAATTGTTGTCAATTATATTGGATTATAGTATAAAAAATCATGCAACTGTGGTTCATTTATTAATCAATATTGATTAATAAATGAACCACCTTTATAAAAATAATTAGAGATGTCAAAATAAGTTTCAACTCGTAAGCTAACCCGACTCACCATGGGTTTAAGCTAGGCTATATTGAAAAAAATTAAATTTTTTGAAAAGTGAGTTGAAATGAGTCCGACTCACTTAACTCATGGGTTTGAGCTGGAATGAAGGTGGGTTGACCCACTTATTTCACCAACATTTTTTTTACAATTTATTATTTTTTTTGTTATAATTATTTACTACTTCTAATTATATAGGTTTAAAATTTCATATTTTTAAATTCTAGAATGTTGCTCAATTATATTTAAATAGTTTTAATGTTTAATTAACTTGTTTTCCAAGTTATTTACGATGTTACTTTAATCTTTAACTATTATCTTTGTAATAATATTTCAAGAATCATGTGAACACTTTAATTCTACTATTATAAAAAATAAATGAAGTCAATTTCACTCACATTTTAATGCAATATATACATAAAATAAATTGCAAAAATTAAAAAAAAAATATATTTGTAAGTGAGCTAACGCACACTAACCCACCAACCCATGGTGGGTCGAACGAGGTTGTAAAATTTTTGACTCATAAAAAAAGTGAGTCGGGTTGAGCTGACCTTTTTTAGCTTAACCCGTGTGAACCAGGTTAACTCACTTTGACACATTTAAAAATAATTAACAACACATATCTAGGAAATTTTCAATATATATGTTTTTCTTCTTTTGTAAAATTTTCACATCTGTTCTCTTTATTTTTATTTTTTGAAATTGATCTAGATTTTATTATTACATTTAGAAAAAGCTCAGTCAGTTTGATTTCAATTACAACATAACACATCAATGATTTCTCTCTTTTATTATGCAAGTGATTGAAAAACAAGGTAATTAGTAAACAAGATGTGAGTGTAAGTATATTATTTTAAGCGTAACATGGTGCACATCTTCACATCTTCTCTTATACAAACTTGATTAATGTAAGTCACCAAGAGAGAGGTTTATTCCTATGAGAGGTATATTCTCTATCCACATCTTGTACTTTCTATATTAATTTCAATATCATTATTATGGGTTAAAACAATTCTTTAACCATCCCCAATAATTAATAATCTTGACAACCCAAAGTCTCCACCATAACAAATGACATTTTATACTGCTTCGTACAGTCACTTTCACTCTAAACCATCATTTTTTTTATAATTCATGTAAGTTCTTTCTTTTTGTTCACTTTCATATGTCCTTTTGTTAAAAGGTAGTCTTGAAAAGCACTAAATTCTTACAACACATCATTTTTTTTTTCGTGTCATGTTTTCTTTTTCAGTTAAATAAAGACATCAACCTATACTTTCCCATAAATACTTTCCCATAAAGATTAAATCTGTGAAGAGTTGCTTTTTATGGTTAATATAAATGTTCAGTTATTCAACTGTTTCTTCTCTTAAATTTGATTTTAGTTAAATAGTAGTTCTGTTTTTGCACAATTTTCGTTACCAAAACAACATTCAAGCCAAATTAGAAAAAGGTTAAAGATGACTGTCATAGTGCTAAATGTATAACAAGAATAAAATTTATCATCAAACCATATATAAATTATTTTTTTAATCTTTTATACAATGTCAATCTAAAAAACTTACTCAATCAATTAATTAAAAGTTACAATAAAAATATTTATTATAAAATCCATGCATTTACTACATTCAACCATCTATATAAATTTCTCTTTATTTCCGTTCGCAAATCACAATATCCATTAATTGTAGTTCCAAAATCATGTGGTTAACTTGGTGGATTTGAAGTCCAAATTATGACACAAACATTAGAAGTTGAAACATGAAACCGTTGGTGATGTTTGAAATGTGTCTTGTTATGGCAATGAATAACTGAGGGCATTTCACCCACGAAGGTGACACCTTTTTTTTCATCCATTAATGGATACTGAATTTTGAAGGAAGAAGAAGATGCAAAATTTGAAATAAAAAAAATGAAATTAATTAAAGTTAAAAAAAAAAATTTAGTCGAAATAAACGAACAAAAATCGAAAGCTCGGAACCAGGTAGACCAGCTGTGCCTGTCGGCGAATAACCAAGCACACCCATTAGCACCCTCTTCTCTCTCTTCAACTCTTCGATTCAATTGGTGACAGTTAGAGAGAGAGAGAGAGAGAGTGCGTGTGAGTGTGTGTCCTCAAAGTTTTCAATTCAGTTATGACATAGTTAGAGACAGGTTGTGTGTGTTTGTGTTGTACTTTGTTTTTTTCCTTCAACTTGGGAACAAAGGTTGAGACTTTCAACCATCTTCTTTTTCAAATCCTATGAAAAAGCATCATGGGTATGCTATTATTGCCCGTTGGTGTGGTTGTCATGGGACTAGTGCGGGTCAATGGAACGAGCCTGTAGCAGAGTGTAGAGAAAGATGAGAAGAAACGCACATGGTGTTTGGGTTGCATACGGTTGTAATCTATTGAGGAAGCAATGTAGAGCAAGTTTATTGCAACACTGGGTGGAGAAGAACAGTGGCTAGGACTACATGAGTATTTGAGGCTTTGGAAATGATTTCATGTGGAAAGTGAGGAATGGTGTCGCGTGAGATTGGTTGCTAGTTATTGGTTTTTGTTGGTTTTCTTTATTATATCTGTGTTGTTTTGGGGTTTGAGGGATTGAGTTTTGGTGGATCGAGAGCAATGGAGTCTCGGATGGATCAGTATGAGATCATGGAGCAGATCGGGCGAGGAGCATTTGGAGCTGCTATTCTTGTTCACCACAAGGCTGAGAAGAAGAAGTAATAGTCACAACTTTCATGTGTTTCTGTTCTTGAGATATTCGTTGATGGGTATTGGGTAGGTTCATACTAAGTTTCATGACTGAAGCTTCGTTTTATTGTGTTGTAGATATGTGTTGAAAAAAATCAGGCTAGCAAGACAGACTGAACGATGCAGAAGATCTGCTCATCAAGAAGTGAGTTGGGTTTTTTGTGTGTTTCCTGTTTGTTGATTTGCTTCACAGAATCAAAGTTCATATACCTGGAATCTGAATTTTTTTTGGGAAGAGATTTGACTGTTGTTGCTTGTTGAGAATTGTAGATGGCTCTTATTGCTCGAATCCAGCATCCTTATATTGTGGAATTCAAGGAGGCATGGGTTGAGAAGGTGAGAGACCTTTAAGTTTCTATATAATGTATTCACAGTCTTAATTTCTTTGCTAAACACATTCTATTTCTGTTGCAGGGTTGCTATGTCTGCATTGTCACTGGATATTGTGAAGGTGGAGACATGTGAGCATATGATACTACCCATGCTCAATCTCTTAAAGTTTATTTGATAGTTTATGCTTATTTTCTCTTCAAATATGGGACAGGGCTGAATCGATGAAAAAATTAAATGGTGCTTACTTTCCTGAGGAGGTATTCTTGAATCTTGTCCCACACTTGCGTTTGTTTATGCGTGTATTCTTTTCCTATCTTACATTGAATGTTGTCGAAATTTCTCAGAAACTCTGCAAATGGTTCACTCAATTACTGTTGGCCGTGGAATACCTGCATTCAAATTTTGTTTTGCATCGTGACCTGAAGGTATACACTTATATATGAAGCAAATTGGTATATGATTCTTGTCCTTGATTTAAAATGTATTAAGTCTGATTTTGTTGACTCTGCCGACAGTGTTCCAACATCTTTCTTACCAAGGATCAGGATGTTCGCCTAGGTGAATTATCCTATCATGTTTATTTATATTGGAGATGGATAGTTGACTCCTCATCTGAATTTGTGTGCATTTTCCTGACATATAGGGGATTTTGGCCTTGCTAAGACACTAAAAGCGGATGATTTGGCTTCCTCGGTATGTGTAAACTGATGTTGATTTCTTCTGTGTTCTTTCAATCCAAATTATTTGCTTAAAAAGATCGAAGGATTCATGCTAAACATTTTTCTATCAGGTTTCCATAGCACTGATGCATTCCTCTGAGGTTTTCTGTGCACACACCGATTAATACTAAGATGACATCAATGTTATTTTCACATATAGTCATACGTAGATTTTTTGGCCATATCCTAACTTTTGTTTCCTATCTGTTTGGGAACCAGAGGCTTCAGTGTTAGCTGCTACTGGGTTTTTCCTCTATTGGCCAAACCAAGGACTAGTAATATCATCTCAACTATGTTTAGTGAAAATTATCCTGCTGTTAAGTTTTTTCTACAAAAACAAGTGGGACAATAATGTATTAATATTTGCTTCATGCAAACCATATATTTTCAGTCCCATACTCTTCCACATTTGCCGGCTCGTTTATAAACTACATTTTGAGATAAAGAAAAAAGCAGAAATAGGAATTGAGTGTTGTTTGGGCAAATTGAATTAGCTTGCTTGCTGGAAATTTGACAGATAAGAGGACAACATTTTTTTTCTAGAATTTGGGCTGATTCAGCCGCAGGATCATGTTGTTGTAAACTTGTTTATTGTTTCTCATCTTTTCCGCGGATAAATTTACATTTTAATAATCTTTTACTTCTAGAGGTATAAAATATGATATTGGTATCAATTATTTAATCTATATGATTAGCGTTACGTTTATATACAAATGCATAGTCACCAGAGATGGAAAATGTTTCTATGCAGGTGGTAGGAACTCCTAATTACATGTGTCCTGAACTGCTTGCAGATATACCGTATGGATTCAAATCTGATATTTGGTCACTAGGTATGTATTTTACAACAAGTATCTAGTAATTGCAGATATGGTTTTTCTTGAGCTAAAATTCTTTGTTGTCCAGGGTGTTGTATATACGAGATGGCTGCTCATCGCCCTGCTTTCAAAGCTTTTGTAAGTTTTCTTCTGATTTTTTTACTTTAAATTAGATATTGGTAGGATGTAACTTGAGTGAGATCATTTAATGCAATACCCTCATGTTTCAGGATATGGCAGGGTTGATAAGCAAGATAAACCGTTCTTCCATTGGCCCTTTGCCTCCATGTTATTCCCCTTCCTTGTAAGTTTCTTTCCGCTTGTGTTAATATCAATATTCTGTTGTTACTAATGTTGACTATTGTTACCTCAGGAAAACACTAATAAAGGGCATGCTAAGAAAAAATCCTGAACATCGACCAACAGTAAGATTCTCTTGAGAACAAATTTATTTCAATGTGGAAATGGTTCTGTCACTGCTTTCCCTAAATATTCTCACTTCATATTTTCTCAGGCATCTGAGGTGTTAAAGCACCCTTATTTACAGCCTTATGTGGATCAATACCGTCCAGCTTTCAGTCCTCCTTCAATTTCTACTGTCAACTATCCTCGGAAAAATATGGCTGAAAGTCAAAACAGTAATAGTTCCAACAGTGACAAAGATAGTTTGATGTCAACTGAGAAAAACATTGCAACAGCAGTACCAAAATGTGATAACAAAGCCACTGAGATGGATCAAACATCAATCGATGATGATGGTTCAGAGGAAGAAAGTGGCTCTAGTAATGCCAATGGGAATACCAAAACAACTGAGCAAGAGGTGATGAAACCATCTCATAATGCACAACATTCTCACGTTGAATCTAAGCAGCCAAAAACAATTAGAAATATCATGATGGCATTGAAAGAAGGAAAGGTTAGAGAAGCAACTTCTCCAATGAGAGGCAATCGTGTTAAGCCTGGTGGTGTGTCAGCACAGAAAATAAGTACTGAGACATTGTCTAAATTGCCTAAGCCTATTTTTATTGCTCCAATTGTGAAACCTATGCTAGAGTCACCAACTGTTGCACTTGCACGAGCAACCCCTGACTCTGCAAAAAGAATGCAGGGGTCACATCAATCAAAGCAACAGGTAATCATCATTGTTAAATTATCTATGTTATCAGCTCTTTTTAAAAAGAGATCCTCATGACATTGAGATTTATTTCTTGTATTTCATTACTTTATGGTCGCAGTTTCTGATGGTAGAAGCCTCACCAAAAGTTAAAGCTAGACATGATTTGACTCCACCACCTGCAGTTGTTAAACAAGTAGATGGAGATGTAGTTCCTCCCAGGCCTAGACAAAGGACTCCCCCAAGCTTACTTAGAAGACCTTCATTTTCTGGAAGAATGAGGTTGGCTGGAATTGATGTTCCAAATGCAGCAAATGATACTGGAAAACTAGGCACAGATAAAATAGTTCAGGAACATGAGACGAGCCCTTCTCAATTGGCCAACGACAATGTCCCAAGTATTTCGAGACAGGTTACTAGAGAGCCCCAGAAGATTTTTGAAAGAAGTTCCAGAGGAATGCAAACAGATAGCAGCAATTCTGCTTCGTCTTCAGTTTCTATCCGAGGTGAACTTGCTGATGATGCTACAACTTTTATTGACATGAGAGAACAGATGCTTCCTGGACATGTGAATGTAAGCCACATTGTAGGTGTGGAATCATGTCCTGACAGCAGCCCAGTGACTACTTGTGCACATTGTAAGATGGCTGAAAATGTTCCTAAAGATTCCTGTGAGATTGCCATGAATTTCCACAATACTATAAGCAGTAATGAGAAAGTGAATTCCAGTTTAAGTCAAGATCACCATGTTGAAGATTCTGAGGTAGCACTTGCTTCAGAAGGGGCTCTTCCTAAATCCCAGACAACTATGTCCACTACTTCTGGCTGTGATGATGGATATGTTGATCCCTCTGCTGGAGCCACCAAAGAAATCAAAGATTTTCAAGATGTTACCAAGGAAATGTCTTTGAACAAGTCTACCAAACACGAACCCCCAAGTTCTGGAGAAAAGTCTGTTCATACAGAAGTTAGTCCAGAAACTGAACCTGATCTACTGATTCAGCCAGCACTTGAATGTAAGTCCCCTGGTGATGACAAATTCACAGTGAGGGAGAGACTGTCACCTGTGGTTGAAACTGTTCCTCTGGTTACCCCTACTAAATTATCAAGCCAGAAAGTTTTGCAAGAGAAAGGAACTGTGCTGCAAAATCCAGCACCAGAAAGGCCTGATACTGGCCATCTTCCTCCAGCCTTTGATGATGTTATCCATGTCATACGCCATAGTAGTTACCGCGTTGGCAGTGATCAGCCAGTAAAGGAATCTGTGGAGATGGGAGTTCAGAATGTAGATGTTGGTAAGTTTATCAATGTTGTGAGAGATGATTTAGAAATGAGGAACATAACGTCACCTTTGACACTAAAATCTTCAAGCTGCTCTGATGTTACAAGCTTGAAATCTGACCAGTTGGAAATGAAAAACTTAAGCACTCCTCCCATCCTTAAATCTCCAAGTTTCTCAGATTCTTCCAGCAATTCTGATCATCCTGGTCTTAAGGAACAAGAAGTGAGTAACCCTCCTCCTCTAGTTTCAGAACCTGAATCTACTGAGCCCAGTAAAAGTAACACTCCTACGAATGAAGAGAAACCAGCAGCAAAGGAAACATTGGATGTGAAATCTTTCAGACAGAGAGCAGAGGCACTTGAAGAGCTCTTGGAGCTGTCTGCAGAGTTGCTGCAGCAAAACAGATTGGAGGAACTTCAAGTTGTTCTGAAGCCCTTTGGGAAAGATAAGGTTTCTCCAAGGGAGACAGCGATTTGGTTAGCCAAGAGTCTCAAAGGAATGATGTCTGAGGAAAGTGGGGGACGCTCTTCATAAGGTATCTCAAATAGTGAATTCTTATGTGATAAATTCACTTGTATTTCATGTTTAAAATTTGCTCTTAAAGTTAGTCCATAGCTATTCAAGCTCCACTTGAATCCATACGAGAACAAATTGTCTTTGTCCCTTCTTCCATTATTGTAATTCTTTCAGTGCTTTTATGCTATTGTAAATAGTTACCATACAAATTAATAACATCAACTCATGATTAAATTGTATGGACATTTTGTACCCAAGACTTTCTATGGTTAAATAGAGCTAAGCCAAGAAAACAGAAAAAATAAATTACCTGATCAACCACAAACAGAAAGCATACCACAATTTGCAGTCAGATAGCAATGTTTTCCGTCCACACTAATTTTCAACCAAGATGATATTATATTATATTCTAGACACAAGTAGGAATGTTATTGTAAAAGAACTATACGTTAGTTTTGCGTAGATTCCCTCATTTCTAGGTAGTTTCCTAGGTTTCCTCATTTCATAGAAGCATCGTGGAACCTTCCTCATATATTTTTGCGAACGTTGCATTTTAAGAAATGACGCGCTTTGCTACAGTATAAATATGTGAGCCTTTTGTGTGTGTTTTCATTCATCTATTGGTTTTCTTCTATTTCATGACAATACTGGCTTCTCCGTCGTCAACAACGGCACCAAGCCAAAATTGCACCAACCTACCAGTTAATTAGCATCATGATAAGACAAACTCTTCTTCCAAAATCCATGGTTTAAGTACTGAAAAAGATAGATTCGCTGTCCATAGTAATCGTACTTGAACTAATCAGGTTAAGTCTCGTAAAGAACATTTGTGTCTGACTGAAGCCAAAAAACATCCAAAAACCAATGGCTCCGACCAACAACCACAGGACAAGATGTGGTGACACCCGTTTTCCCCGAAACGTAATACTTTTGTTGGTTACCATCTTTGTTTTTTTGATGGCTGCTATCAGCATAGCATGGCTTGTCATGCACCCACATGACCCTGGTTTTGCGGTGACGTCACTTTCTGTTACCAACTTCTCTCTCTCAGACTCCCAGGTACGAGGAAGGTACGAGGTTGGACTAACCATAACAAACCCAAACAAGATCATAACCCAGGTGGTGCTTCACCGTCAGGGCTCCTTGCTGCTTTACGATTCTGAGTTGTACTCGAAGGCTGCAGTGCAAACAACCGTGAACCTGGAGAAGTTGACCAACAAGAGTGTGAAGGTTGACTTTGAAGTGAAGGACCAACACCAGAAGGTGGTGCCTCCGATTCTGGGTCGGGACTTAAACAAAGGGGTGGTGAACTTCAACGTGGTTTTGAAGGTTACGGTTAGATTCGAAGCTGGGATATGGCCAAGCAAGGATGAGTTATTGGATGTTACTTGTAAGGATCTGGATGTGGAGTTCCACCCTAAAACAAAAGGCACTGGCAACCTTCTGGGTATTGGGAAGAACTGCTCCACAAAGAATGCTGCAGGGAGAACTTGATTAGGAAGAAGTAAGATTTAACCATGTTATCGTCATTAGTTTATCCGATGTGGTAATAAGATAGATTCTTGTTGAATGTTTTATACATATTCACTGTTAATGTAAATTAAATTCTTCTTTTAGACATTTACATTTTGTTTATAGAAAAACAGTAGATTAGTCAATAACTTCAAAATTTATAGATCATTTAAAGAAGTACTTATATTTCTCAAAGAAAAAGAAGATTTGATCTTGTAACCTGATATATATGCAGGAGATTATGTCTTGTTTTACACGACCGAGTTTACTACTGTTACTTGATACATGTTAATGCCAGGTACGTTAGCATGTATATGTTTGTTGTAGTGTGAGACATTAGCAGAATGAATTCCAACGATTAATTGGGGAAGTAACAAAAGGGTTACTTTAGTAAAAGTACCTGGGAAAGACCTTCAAAAGAAACTCTTACAAGTTGCGAAAAAGAAGAACGTGGGACCACAGATCTCATCAGAGGAATAATGGGGACTATTATATCAAGTTTTTTTATGACTTTTTATTAAAGATGAATTCTGAAATATTTGAATTTCTGTTACTCAAATATTTAGTGGAATACTTAATTAAAATGTGAAATAAATTTATATTTCGGATTAATTTTTTCATAATTTTTAAAGAAAAAAACAGTATTCACGATGCAGAGACAAGGTGAAATGTATCTCTGAAAACTGCAACCAAAACAGGAGGAACTCATAAATATATATATATATATATATATATATATATATATATATATATATAATAACGTAAATAATTAAAACAAAATCAACTAATTTATTAATACTTAATCAAACAATTAATGTAATAACGATGATTCAAATTAAATGAAAATTTATGGGATCCACATTAATTTTATCTCTCTTAAAACACACATTAATAAATTACATTATTTCTTCCTTCAACATTTTTCATAATTCGCTTATGATCAAATAAATATAATCTAGTTCAAAGTCCTCGAATGCTTATTAACCAATTTTAAATTAATAATGACATAAACAACATCATTTATATATATATTTTTTTATTTCAAACGATTTCTTCTTTCTGTGCACCAAAAAAATACAAATACAAAAGTATTACTAATTTGCTATATTTTAATTCTAATTTCACAATTTTTAAGATCTTATTGTCTCAAATGCACTCCAATTACTTCACATACATAAGAACTATGTGTCAAACTAAGTATATGAATAACAAACCTTTGAAGGTCTAGATATCAATCTTCATAAGAAACACACCAAGTTGTTGGAGTTTTTTTCCAATTGCCTTTAGCCAATGAATTACCAAATAACTTTTCCTGGTTCTTGAAATATTGGATTTGAAAATCAATCAAGTGTTGTTCCTTAGGTTAACCAGCATATCTTGTATACATGTTGAAAATATTTTAATATAATTTAAAAAATAAATAATTAAAATAAAAAATCTACAATTATTTAAGTTTTCATGAACCTTTAATTTATGGGTTAATGTTTTTTATGGTTAACGACTGTATTCTTATTACAATCTACCCCTTTGTCTTCATTTTCTACCTATAAATACCACATAGGTGCATGGGAAAAAAGACAAGAACAAAACAGCAAAAACAACAAACACTAGAGTTCTCTCAAAAGTGTTCTTCTTTTCTTCTCTATATTATCTTTAAGACAGTGGTGTTCATAAGGTTCGGAGAGATCCTTCGCTACACTCGATCGATCTTATTATTATTATTATTATTATTATTATTATTATTATTATTATTATTATGAGTTAATCTTGTCTAATATATAAGAAGTCAAATCTAAAGATGAAATGAAATTCCAATTTCGAGATTACTAAATTATTTACCTTTTATTGTCACCATTAAACATCTTTCATCCATTATTCATTATCATTAAAACCTACTATTATGGGAAATGCACCATTCGAACATATGATAACTTGTGTACAAAGTAAATTGGAAGTTTAGGGACTTATATTGTAAAACGTAAATTGTAAACTAAAATAAAAAACCAAATGCAAAAATTAAAAAGATGAAAATAAATCAATCACAGAATAAATAACCAAACAATCTGAAATTCATATCGAAAAAATCAAATTCAAGTTTGAATAATTAACCGATTCAACTAGTTAACTATCAGTTTATACGAATTAAATTTCAATATCATATAATTTTATTCATATTTGACTATCAAATCAAGATTCCAATAAATTTCTAATTTGAATTATACTTTCATAAATGCAATCTAATACCATAAGAGCAACACCAAAATTAGAGAAGAGAAAAACAAACTTAAAACAAAAAACGATAAGTGTGAAACTCAATTCTTCTTATTTGATCTTGATTTCATGAATTGTTCTTTAAAATTTTAGTTCTTCATTCTTGAAGAAAAAAAAATCGAAGCAAAGAGAAGAAGAAGATGAACAAACAAAAAGAAAAAAAAAAGAGAAAAGGAAAAAAATTAAAACTTTCAGAATTTGATAAATGATTTATGTCTCCTTGTTTTGAGCACAATTAGGTCTTATATGCACTCTAAAATCTAAAACAAACGTGGGCCTAATCATGGGTTCTATTCACGTCTAAAGGTCTAATTATAAAGGTTTAAGCTACCGCAAACAAAAAGTTAATCCATAGGATTCCTTTACAAGATTTTCAAATATGTCTAAACTTCTAAGAATAGTAGAAATAGTAAAGGAGTCTTAATCTAGAAAACCATATGTTTCTTTTGAAACTCTATAAATTTAGAATCCAATCCAACTATAATTAGCCAAAAATAATATCTACATAAAAAGTTATGACCAAAATGGTGAACAAAGGTTAAATAAGTTAAAAATACAAAATTAAAGCAAATATGTACAATGAATCCAATTGATTAACCAATGAAACAAAATGTCTTAAGAATTGAAAATAAAACATATGAAAAGTGAAAGTACTTTACAATAAAGTTATAAATATGTGTACAAAATGTGTCATCATTCATCACTATTAAAATGTCTAGTTAGATAACCCTTATAATCCGAAAACAACCTACTCTTAAGTAAGAGGTGGTAAAGTGAATTAAGTCCGATCTTACCGAATATCTTTCTTTTATGAAGTGGTGCAACAAAGAAATATTTGTCTTTAAATAAATATAAGCAGTAACTTCCTACCTTTTGGAATAGTATATAAATGAATAATTACCTTCTTTTCAAAATCTTCTAAAATGCAATGTGTTGTACATTGGGTTCAATAAAGCACCTTCCTTTTCGTCATTATCAACTCTCCATTTGCATTATAATTAGCAACATTGTATGTTAGAATTTGGATAATATTTTCCTCAACGACTTCTTTAATCATCCAATATATTACAAATGTTATCAACTATTTTTTATATGGTAAATGCATCAATAGATTTTAGAAAAGTTTTCTTTGGATTGTTAACTAAAAAGTTCAATATAGTCATTCCTTCTCCTCTTTTTGGTTCATCCTAAGGATGTCAAAAAAATATGTACCTACGGATATCTGCGGATAAAACCCATAATGGATAGGAAATAAATATTGTAAATGGATACCTACGGGTAACAGATACGAGTATTTTTAATACCTGCATGTTAATGGGGCAGGTACAGGTATCATAGTATCTGTACCGATACCCGTACTCCTGGATACCCGTACCCGCTATACATTAATTTACATTAAAAAAATAAATTAAAAAACATGGTTAAAATAATAACATATTGATTTTGAATGAGTCTTTTTTTTATCAATTAGTTTTAAAAAAAAATATTTCTTTGTAAATTATCATTCAACACTATTTAAATGGGTTAGTTGAACTTTGTTTAAAATTTATGGATATTATATATTGTATTTTATTTGAATTTACGATTAAAATATGTTGTTAAATATTTTTTTATTTTTTTGTAAATACTGCAGGTACCCGTAAATATCCGTGGATATTAAAAAATTAAGTTGGTATCCGCATAATGGATACCCGACAGTTATGGATACGGGTAAGTAGGATACGGGGGGAACTACTACCTGTACCCCACCCATTAATCATTATTATGCAACTTGTTTTCCTCCATGCAATTCTTTCAAGTTCCAAAGTATCTTTTGTTACCATAACTTATTCTTTCATGCACTTTACTCTTATATATGGTATGAAGGTGGCTTAAATCATGGGTCATAATTTGAAACTAAATTAAGAATTCTCCTAAATCTTTGCTTCTTGATACATTAAATGATATGGTATTTTCATAGAAAAACTTTAGTACATCTCTACAAATACTTCCTCTTTTATCCTTCTTGAATAATTAATTAATTGTGGTACGTGAGCCTATTGCCGCCCTCTTCTTAAAAAGATTTATGTATTGTTGTCCACATCCTCCTTTCCCATCTTATTCTTTTTTCTTAGATTTTACATATCGCCAAAAATCTCTTTAATTCAATGTTTGTCTTCGCTATTTTCAATTTTCAAATTCCTATCAACTAAACACACCTTTTACTTTTCCGTATTCCACAAAAACAGAGATAATTGGTAGTATCATACGTCCAAATTTCAAAAACTTATAACTTAAATGATAAAATTAACGTATTTATAAGAATTAAAATAACAATAAACAATTAAATTTAAAAATTAAAGTGCCTTCATATGAATTTATATAATTTTTCAGTTCTAAAGACTAATAATATTTTACACTTTTAAGAGCTAAAATATTATTTACACGTACTATTGACGCGAACTTGTTGATTTTCCATTTTGTCTTTCACCAATTGGTTTGGTGTATATGGACCTCCACAGAGTCTTTGAATACGTGTGGGGACAAGGGATTCAATTAATTATTAAATGGACTGGTCGACCCTCTCCCAATTTTTCTGTGAATAAAGCCCTTCTTTAAAGAGCCATTTCAGTAGGTTTTAAATTTAGTCATTAGAGGAAAGGAATAGCAGACCGTGGAAAGTAAGCTACTCTCTCTAAACTAAATGACTAAGTTATACTTTATTTTTTAAAATTAAATATGAGGAGCGATATGTTTGGTTACATGTTTTATATTAAATTATTGAGAATATTTTTTTGTTTATTTGATATTTTGTTTGAAATTTACTAAATTATAACTTTTATTATTATTTTCAACTAATTATTATATAATATATCTTTTGTAAACAATATTACTTGTTTTGTATTTTTGTTTTTTAAGAAAACTATTTAGTAAATATTTGAACAAGTACGAAAAATATGGGTGTCTGTTTTGTCCCAATCTGTCTTTGGTTCGTTAAAAATGGGTCGGGCCAAACTCACCCGTCAAATAGAAACGGATCAATAATCATAACTCGTTTCCTACAGGACGGGTTAACGGATTGGATCGGACTAGTCCGTCAGATATTTTCTTTTTTTAAAATCTTTTAATTTGTTATAATTTTTTAAAAAAATTTGTTTATATATACATTTAAATTAATATTAGAGGCATATTTAATCAAATAAAATAATTTTTAATTTTTAATTGATTAGTTAATGTTTTTAATTAGATAAATTAAAATAATTATTATATTTATACGTTAAATTACTCAATTATAACTATTAATTGAATCTTAATTTGTATGTATTAATTATTTAATTTACAATACTATTATATATTTACACATTAAAAGAATATAATATAAAAAATTAATTTTTTAATTATTTTTATTTTGTTTTGTTTTTTAAAAACTGGCCAATAGGTCTGGATGCACTAGCTCGTATTTTGACCTGTCAAATTGATGGATTGGACGGGACGGGTCAGAACGGGCTCACAGGTTGAAATCTTCAACTCAACCCGTCCCTTTTAACACAGGCTAATGGATTTGCCCGTTAGACCTAACCCATTTTGTCACCCCTAATGGAAATGAATATACTCAATAATTAAAAAAATGAAAAATAAAAAATTAATTTTATACTCGAATATAGGTATAGCTTTTTTGTTTTGGGATAAAAATGTATATAGTTGAACTCACATTTACATTGTATTGTCCTCATCAATGCGGGGAAGGCTTTTGGCCACAATTATTTTTTATGTTTGGCCTCGGTACCATATCTGAGGCATATTTAGTCGAGGTAAAAAAGGATGATCTTTTGGTCGTGATTGTCAACTAAAGTCAAAAAGTCAACTTTCTGCTTCAATTCACATGAAAATCGAAACCAAAAACTCAACCATCAATATTTTTCCATTGCATTGAATTAGCTAGATGACTAAGTAGTCTGTCACATCTTCTCTTATCTACATGTCATCTAAAGGTTTTAGCATCTTTTGAATTTGCATACAAACGCTTAAGTCTGGGCACGATTGGAAGGTACTAGACTACTTTCAAGGTGAGACTTTCCTTTTCTATTTTACCATTATCTTCACTGTTGGTTTTCTGCTTGTATCGTGATAAATCGCACTTTGGACATTTTTTCAAATCTTCAAATTGTTTCCTGTATAATATGCAATCATTAGGACATGCATGTATTCTTTTATACTCCATACCCATCAGACAAAGAATTTTCTTAGCATCATAATTACGAGTGGGTAGTGTATTTCCATATGGAAGCATTTCATTCAAGAATACCAACAATTATGTGAAACTCTTATTCGTTCACCTATTGGTCACTCTCAAATTCATAAATCTTAACATCATTGACAACTGCATGAACTTAGTTGAATCGACATACAACAGAGTCTTCGCATAAGTAAACATCGTCTGATACACATGCTCTTATGTAAAACCTTCTGCGCCAACATCTTGGATCACGTCCTTTAATTTGTCTTCTTTCAGTTGGTCTTCCATGGTGGAATCGACAATATGTTTTGTTCGGGAGGGAAAAAAAATTGCTTGAATCGTTATCATTGTTCAGTTCAATGTTGTAGATGTACGAAAAAAGAAAGTAGAAACGTGCACATATAATTTGAAAAGTGCACATGAGATTACGGTGCTCCAATCCAATCAATTAAGTTGCAATTTGAACATAAAAATTGAATAATTTCAATTTGGATTTTAAAGTATTTCAATACCTTCTTATTTAAAATGAGAAATGGGAATAATTGCATGAAGATACACTATAGAGGAGTTGAACAAGAGTCCAACAAGGAACTTAGATTGCAAGATAGTAGTTCAATATTTCATTTTATTTTTCATTTGAAAATGTGTTTATTATACTTTAATTTATTTTAAATCAAAAATAAAAAAAAATATATAATGTAATTAATTATTTAGATATGTTGCATTTTTAAATTTTACACAATTTTTTTATATCATTTCCAATTTTTTAAAATATTTTTTTCAAGTAATTATCTTTCATCTTTAATTTATATTCATTGTAATTAAAATTAAACGAGGAATATATGATAATTCATAATATTAGTTAATTAATTATAGTTTCTTCTTAGATTGCATCAATTAAATTTATTATAAATTATTTACTCATTTTTCTCCATTTGTAATATCTTTCTCCAATTCAAAAAAACAATATCACTTTTTTACTAACTTCTCTCTCTCTTCTTCCACCCTATGCAAAAGTATTATTAGTCTTCGATTCAGACTAATTTGTTATTCGCAGGTGACGGTGAAAACTGACTTGATCCCATGAATATTTGTGAAATGAATGGTATATGACCTATGATGCACATCGGATACAATACATATCTGATATGTCGATACGTTTATTTTTAAAATAATAGGATACGATACGTGATATATGAATAATAAAAAATGTAAAATAATTCTTACAAACATAATAAATGTATGACTGTTAATGTGTGAATCTAAATTTTCTAATTAAAGACCAATTATTTTGGTAGTCAAAACCTTGTAACTACTGTTAGTGACCAATTTAAAAATTAATTCATCATTGAAACTATTTTAACTATCAATTTAGAGACCAATTATAATTTTTTTGAAACTATTTTAGTTGTCAATTTGGTCACTATATAGTGACTAATTATTTGTTGTCACTAAAATTGGTCACTATTTAAAGATTTTATTGTAGTGTACTACTATTTTATAAATTAAATACTTCATTCATAAGTATCGTTAAAGTATCTTAAAGTATCGGACACAATACGTGTCAGATACGGATACGTGACCCAAATTGAAGTATCGGTGTATCATAGTATATGACAAAGAAGAGTAGTTGGAAATAATACCAACCATAGCTAATTAAAGAGCAAGAAATTAGTGTATATTCAGAAAAAAAAGAAAAAAGAAACATTACTGGGATAGATATTTATATACTGTGAAAGATTTTACTGTAGTATAAAAAAAAATATTTGAATCTGTCTTTTATTATCTATAACATTACTGAGATAGATATTTATATACGAAGAAGAAAGAATGTGTCCTAAAAATACTAATTAAGGAATTATTAATATGCATTAATATCATTATTTTTACATTGAAAATTAAAATAATTAAATACATTAATTAAAATAATATAATTACAAATTTTTTTAAAGACAAAAATATTGTGTTCTTAGGATAAAAATTTAGTTAATATCACACTTAATTATATATTTTTGTAGGATTATGTGTATATTAACTATCTTTAACCAATATTTTGAGGACACGGGTTAGTAAGAGTCTTTATATATAATAATATATCTAAATTAAAGAAGAAGATTTAATTACAGGAAAATTACAAAAAATTAATAAATTATAAAAAATTAATTAGCTTAATTTTAGTATAGTAATTTCAAATTTAATGACAATAAATTAGATTAATTACATAATAATTATTTTGATTTAGGACAATGATATGTTGATAACCAAATTTTGATAACTTTTTTTTACAATTTTAGATACCATTTTCTAATTGGTTTAGAAATATAAAAATTTGAGAATGAAAAATGAGAGATCACTTAAAAAATAACACACATCTAATTATAAGAAAAAGTTGTCCAAATTTAATTGTTAAAAAATTATTTTCTTTTTATTTATGAGCTAGTTCTTTGGGAAAATAAAAGAGTCACGAGACACTTTTAATACACAATGTGTTCAGATTTGCAAAGAGAAAAACGGTGGTTCTGATACTTGTGAGTGCGGAAGATCTTTCACACCGATACATTGATATCAAAGAACATGAACCCAATGGTAACAACAATAGCAGTAACAGTGGTGCTATATGTGACAGTTCTTGAAAGTGTGAAGGGATTTCTGCTACACACGAATGATAGGTGGATTGTGGATGAAAATGGGAAGAGGGTGAAGCTAGCATGTGTGAACTGGGTGTCCCATTTGGATGCTGCTGTTGCAGAGGGTTTAAATCAGCAACCTTTGGATATGATTTCCAAGAGTATCAAGTCTATGGGCTTCAACTGTGTGAGACTCACATGGCCACTTCTCTTGCTCACCAATCACTCTCTTGCTTCTCTCACTGTCAGAAACTCTTTCCAAAACCTTGGCCTTCTTCAATCCATCAATGATGTTCAAGCCCTCAACCCCTCCATCATTGATCTTCCCATCATCAAAGCTTACCAGGTACTGCATTGCTATCTTATATGCTCTCTTACCTACTTCATTGTTGTTAGAAGAGTTATTGCTAGTTTCTCTATCATAAATGTTATACATTGATTTTGTTAAGAAGTTCTTAAAAACATTTTTAATAATTTGTGAACTGTTAAAATTGGTTAAAACTCGTTACTCAACTTGATTTATTATAAAGTATAATTGAGTTAAAAAAAATTACAAATTTTAATATGGGATAAAAATGGATCTGGTCTATTAAAAATCCGGCTCACCACACAGTTGATTTAGATTGAACTCGTAGTGTATCGAATTGACTCATCGACCCACCTATAATTATAAATATTAAATTATATTAGAAAAAGAAAACTCTAATGCTTTTGGTGGAGCTTTTAGATGGTAAATTTGTTGGGACTTTTAAATTGTATTAAATTCATATGGTGAATTTTGTTTGGATTTTAAATTCTAATGAAAGTTCATTTAGTACATAATGAATCAGAAATCTTTTCTATATATGATGTTTCATATTTATATGAATGAGATGAATAAATTTTGGACGGTCAAGATTAAATGTTAATCAATATATAGATGAATTTGTAAAAAAAGTTTATATTTTATTTTTTGGTATTAAAGAAAAAAATAATATATTTTTAATTAAATTAGATAGTTCATTTAACCCAACAACCTCTATTGTATCACATTAATATTAAATTTTTAGAACTCACTTTAATTAGGTTGGTTCACTAATTACTCAACAAGACAGGATAACTCGTTTTTACAGCTACGGCATCCGAACCAAAGACATTCTCAATTAATGTCTGAGGGTTTAAATATTATATTTAATTAAGCAACTAATGTCCCCTTTGTCATAATGATATTCATTAATTTCATCACCTAATTAACTCTGTCAAAGTAGAGTCTCCTTGGTGGTGGCCAAGTTAATTAAGTGTCTGAAATTGAATGCAAGTGCATTCAGTGGTTAGAAGTTGGAATCATGATGAAGGTTTGAATGCAGTTGCAGTAATTGTTATTAAAGCATAACGAGCATTATCTGTGTGGAGCAGGAAGTGGTGAAGAGCTTAGGAGACAACGATGTAATGGTGATCTTGGACAATCACGTGACACAACCAGGATGGTGCTGCGGTAACATGGATGGCAATGGCTTCTTTGGGGACCAATATTTTGATCCTGACCTTTGGATTATGGGTCTTACCAATATGGCTACACTTTTCAAAGGAGTGAGTAATGTGGTCGGCATGAGCTTGAGGAATGAGTTACGAGGTCCCAAACAAAATGTCAACCAATGGTACAGGTAAATTGGAACATCCCCCAAGAACTCTGCATTAATTCTTAATTGAAAAGAGTTTCCCTTTTCTTATTCTTTAATCATACGAATGTCTTTTTTGAAAAGTATCATTTGATTGAAAGCATAGCCTTGATTATATACATAGGTATATGCCAAAGGGAGCAGAAGCAGTGCATGCAGCAAATCCAGAAGTTCTTGTGATTCTTTCTGGTCTAAACTTTGACACTGACCTATCATTCATGAAAGAGGGAGCAGTGAAACTGAGCTTCAATGAAAAACTGGTGTTGGAACTGCACTGGTACAGCTTCAGTGAGGGTCAACCACGGGCCTCAAGGAATGCAAACCAAATGTGTGGGGAAGTCACAGCAAATGTGATGAGAAGGGCAGGCTTCTTATTGGGCCAAGGCCTGCCATTGTTTGTCAGTGAGTTTGGGCTGGACTTGAGAGGCTTAGATGCCAATGACAATACCTACCTAAACTGCTTCATGGCATTTGCAGCCCAATTTGACTTGGACTGGGCCTTGTGGACACTTGGTGGGAGTTACTACATAAGACAAGGAGTTGTTGGAATGAATGAGTATTATGGTGTTCTCAATTCAGATTGGAGTGAGGTTAGAAACCTCAGTTTCTTGCAGAGAATCTCAGCTATTCAAATCCCCTTTCAAGGTATCACAAAATCACAAACAATCATAGTCATTTTTCGTTTTTCATTTTCTAAACCATACAGTGTGACATATTTCAGGGCCAGGTTTATCAGAAGCAAAACCATACAAAGTGATTTTTCACCCTTTGACAGGTTTTTGCATCTTAAGAAAATCACAGGTTGAGGCTTTGAGGTTGGGATCTTGTTCTGATTCTGATGAATGGGAGTACACAGACCAAAACACACTATCGATAAAGGGTACCAATTTCTGTTTACAAGCAGAGGGAGAAGGGAAACAAGCGAAAATTGGGAATATATGTTCAACTCTTAATTCAAGATGGGAAATGCTCTCTGATTCAAAGATGCATCTATCAACTCAGATCAATAACTCTTCTGGAATGTGTCTTGATGTAGACACCAATAACATCATTGTCACCAACACTTGCAAATGTCTAACCAAAGATAACAACACTTGTGAACCTGCAAGCCAATGGTTCAAACTTGTTGACAGCACAAGGAATTAAGTCACAGACTCAACTACTTGTTCAGCTTCTTGCAAAACGATATTTCTAAAAATTAACCATTGTGTTCAAGTGCTCAACACAGAAAGTTGAACTTAGCAGTATTAAATGTAGATTGATTTATGATGTTGTGCATGTTCGTTCCTCTCCTTTGGCTAGTTCTTGTTCTTTTTAAAAAATTCAGTGAATTCACAAAGGGCAACTGAATCATGAAAGAATGCTATCGTTTTACTGAATCAAATGAAATGTACAAATAAAACTTTGATCGAGCTATTTACTGACATTGGAGGGTACCACGAGAATGGATACACACTAATTGAAACTTGAAATCCATGAGAAAATACAAAAACCATATACAAGAAAAGTTGAAAGTGGAATCAAGATTCAAAGCAAGAGAACTGCTCAACGAGTAGTGGAACTGGCGCTGCACTGACAAGAAGAAGGATCAACAACAGTAACACACCGAGCCTGATCTTGTGAACCAAGGCACTGTAAACATCACACGATGCAAGAAAGGATGGTGAGGCATTGGTGGCGTCGTAGGAACTGCATAGTTCAAACTTCACTTCACCACAATGGCCTTGCAGCTTGTCCCTCTCGGCATCAACGCTGAACCACAAGTCCAAGTACGAAAAACCACACGATGATGCTCCGACAGCACCACCCCATTCATCAACTGTCAACGACACATTGTGAAACTTGGCCTGTAGTGTTGGCGGTGGTGCGTGTTGGTGGAGAGAGAAAGTGGAGAGTCTTTTGTGGCGGTGGAAGAGGGAGGCGTTGAAAGAAGCGTAGTTGATGGTGCCACCTAAGGAGTTGGTGTTGTCGACGAAGAAACTCACTCCCAAGTTGGCTGTGAAGTTGTTTTGGAATGTTGTGGTTTTGAGAACGGAAATGGAGGTTGATTGAAGAGTGAAGGAAGAGGTGAGGGGAATGAAGAACAAGGCTATTGAAAAGGTGATGAACAAGATCATCCATTCGCCAAGAAATGCAAAGAAAGTAGTGGCTGCGGTGTAGCTGCTTTTGGACGTGAAATCTTCAAAGTAGTGTAGATTTGATTCATTTTTTTCATCGTCCATTAGAAAGATTGGTGCAAGAACCACAAGAGACGATAATTGCATACAAGAAGTTCTCAAAATGCAAGATGAAAGATGAAGATATATGCACTAAACTGTTTGAAATATACGGAAGTATTCAAATATATCATCTGGTGTTTTAAAATATCTCAAATGATATTTTAGAATTTTTTCTATTTTATATTTTGATTTGTTTACTTGTATATGAGTTATAAATTCCTAATATGCTTTTTTTTAAAAAATATTGCAATGTGTGTTTTTCTAAAGAACTGTATTGAGAATAAATTTTGTTTCAAATTGGTGACTCTTTGTAATTCGATGAGATTTTCATTGGAAAGAAGAATTTACACGCAAGAATTAGAATGGCTTGAGTAATTATCACATGACCATATCCCATATAGAGATTCAATGGTATCACTTAAAGTATTATATATATATATATATATATATATATATGTTTTTTTAAAATATATCTTTTAGTTTTTCAAAATTTTAATATAAAATTAAAATATATTTATGTTTCAAACTTTGATACAGTACTGTCTTTAACTTTAAAAATAAAATATAATTTTTTTAATCTATGCACTAGTGCAAAATTCCCATTTTACCTCGCCTTATATGTTTTGGTTGGCCAGGAACCGAAGCATATAATGGCGCGGTGGCATTTCTGCAATTAGAGCCAAGTTTTAGGCCTCGGTTCTCCAAATACCCGAAGCCAAAGAGGGGTATAGGCCGCGGTTCGCTCAAAACCGGTGCCAAAGAGGGGTATAGGCCTCGGTCCAGTAGGACCCGAAGCCAAAAAGTGGCTGGAAGTCAGGGTATAGGCCTCGGTCCAATAGGACCCGAAGCCAAAAGGGGGTCAATGGCTTTGGTTCTTCTAACAACCGAAGCCATATGGTTTATTTAGGGTTCGAAAATCACGAACCCTTCTTCCTCCCCTCGCCAGCCTCTGCAATTCCTCTCTCTTTCTCCGCTGCCTCTCTCTCTCCGCTGCACCCACTGCCACCACACCCTCCGGCCACCGTCGACCATCTCCGGCCACCTGCGACCACCTCCGGCCAGTGCAACCACCACGCGCGAGCCCCCTCCATTTCGCGTCTCTCTCTGTCGCTGTCTCTCTCAGGCGGTCTCTCTTCCTCCGTTGCACCCACTGCCACCACACCCTCCGGCCACCGTCGACCACCTCCGGCCACCTGCGACCACTTCTCAATTTTTTTCCGGCAATTGTAGTACTGCCATTCCTCCAAGGTAAGTTTCTAACTCGTTTTTGTTTCATTTTCTATTTTGTATATATTATTTTTGAATTTCGATTATTTCAAGTATTGATTTTCTTTGGAATTGAAATTGTTTGGATTGTTTGTATATACTATGAGTTAGCCTTAGTTTCCCGTTTGAGATTCAATACGAAAATTATGTATTGTCCCCAAATTTTCATTTTGACGAAACTACTTATTT
>Ga0099822_1001040_pt1 | contig 30478 bp, 19 predicted proteins | sample CowpeawhiteBW_FD_76839 | JGI IMG/M metagenome (GOLD analysis project Ga0099822, IMG submission 76839) | Root nodule microbial communities of legume samples collected from California USA - Cow pea white BW | ecosystem: Host-associated > Plants > Roots > Nodule | place: USA: California | collected... | reverse complement strand
TATATATATATATATATATATATATATATATATATATATATATATATATATATATATATATATATATAAAATCAGCCAAGAATTTCAATTCCAACACCGCGATCACTATTTCATCTAAAAATTAATAGTGAGATATTCATAAAAAAGTTTAACAAGGAATTTTAAAATATGTTATTCAAAGACATTTGCCGTGTTGTTTAATGATTGGAGACATTAACATAAATCAACATTATTTAATTTTAAAAGGTTAAATCTGTATTAAAAAAATTTTATAAATAAAAAAATTACACATTGACTAAAAAAAAGTGATTTTAAGAGTAATTTAAAGAGATAGACCCATCAACCTATAACAAAACAAGACGAATAATTTATCCTTTCAAATCACTTTATTTAACCCGTACTATATCCCTTTCTCACTACCACCTTTCACATTGTTATAGCCATCACATTTTTATTCCTCACTTTTTTTTTTCTTTTTTCTTTTCTTATCTAATGTTTAATAAAGTATATACAATATTCCAAAATATCTTTTACAATATGCAATTGTATCTTGTGGCTATGTTTGTTCAGACGTTGCTCACAGCTCCTTCAGTAACACTTTTGTTGGCTACTTTCATTCATTTATCATATTAAACTAAAACTTCTCATACAACTGAAATTTTACTTATAATGATGAATATTAGTAGTTCATGAATCATTGTTATTTGGCCTACTTATACATCATTTCGTATATCAACTTTTCTTTCTCAAATTAGTTATATCTTTTTATAGTTTTAACAAAGTTATTATTAAATTAATTTATATTTAACTCAATGTGTTTTCATTATAATTAGGTTTGATTATATATCCATAATTAAGGTAAGATTGTTAATGAATGATCTATTAGCAGTTTTTAGTCTAATATATTATTTTAAAAATAGAAATTTAAGTTCAATTCAAATTCATAAAATTAATGTGTAATATAAGGTTGAATCCATATTCACATGTAAGAGTCGATACAGATAGAGTTTGTATTTTATATTCAATTTTATATTTATATTATATTTTTGTTCAATTCAATTCTTTTTTGTTAAATTGAGCAATTTTATTATTTTCCTAATCGAGACCAAATTTAATTTTTATATAAATTTTATACTCATATTTTTATTAAATATTTTTTGTTTAGGGTTACAATTAGTTTTAAATTAGAACGAAAATTTTAATAGTGGATACTAATACCATTGGTTTAAAATTTTAAGAGGTTAAAAATCACATAAAATAATATGATCGATTAATATAATGTTGTATGATATTTTTATTTAATATATAGTTATGTGATTTTTAATACTCTCCTTAAATTTGGTCACAATTTGCATAGGAACAAAATTACTCGTTTTTTAAAATAATTCGGACTAAATTGAACAAAAATATTTAATTTAAGATTGAAATTGAATATAAAATACTAACATGTGACATGATGTTGGTTTGACACATAAACATTTTTTTTAAATTGAAAAAAAGCAAATAAATAAATAAAATAATAAAATGGCACGAGTATCTATTAATTACATGAACCATGTTAAAAAAATAATTAAATTAAACAAAATTAACAAAAACCGAACTTAATTGAAAAAAACAAATAATAAGAATAAATTGACAAAAACTAAAAAATAACCAAATATATATTTAACCATAGTTACATTGATATAATTTTATATAACTTGTTGAAGTTAAACAAATATAAATGTTAAAATATCTATTTCTTGTTTTAAAATTTGTCCCCAGTTTCGTAACAAAGCTTTGAGTGATTGTAAAAGAAGATCATAAATAATGAATCTTAAACAAACATTTATGATCGATGAAATTAGAGAATATTTCACTATTATAAAAGAGCATAAAAGAAGATGCAAATTTGAACACTATCACTGTTAGTGGTCATGATTAAAAGTGTTTTATTTTTTATAAAATGAATGGTCATACATAGTATAGTTATGTCCGTCAATTCGCTTCCTCTTCTACATTTCTTCAATTGTTATTTATTCATTCAGAGACACATTTTTTGTGATAAATAAAAAATAAAATAATATTTTTAGTTTCTAAAATTTGAAATTTGTTTATGTCTGAAATTTTAATATATTTGAATGTCAAAATTTAAAAAATAAACGGATATAGTCTTTTTAATCCAATTATCTTACAAAAATTTACGTGTCAGATGTATTTTATGTTAGCATAAGTTGTTTATACTGTTTGACACGTTTTGATGTTAATGTTAGTTAGAAAGCACATTTGATACGTCAAAAGTTTTTAACGTGGTTAAAATTACTATATTCATTATTTTTTTTAAGTTTGAGACCAAAATATTTTAAAGTTTCAAATATAAAAATTCTAATTTTACATCAATATTGAGATATTAAAAAGATATTTAATCCATAAAAAACAAAACTCATTTAAGAGTTTCATACCATTAAGTAATGATCACATACCAAAAAGTCGTAATTAATTATGTTAATTAAATATGTCTTTAAAATAAATATAAGGAAAAAAATATAAAATGTTAATGAAACTTAAATATAAGCAAATTTTTAACACTTTTAATATTATCCTGTAAAAATATATGTTAAATCCGAGTACCATCTTCAATAAATTTTAGTAAATATATAATTAAGGATGCGATAAAGTTTCTTTTAACTAAAAAGGTGCCTGTGAGGTTGAAGGAGGTAGGAGTATTTAAACTTCGCTTGACCAAGACTCCTAAGTTCATCTGACAGCGATCATTAGGAACAACCATTGCATTTCCGAAGTATTGTCCGCTTTGGAGCATTGGAGTTCCGTCACGGTTTTATCCTTAAAAGACAGTTCAGAAGATGGAGGAAGGTATAAATATTTAAACTTCACTTAACCGATGTGAAACTTATTAAGTGTACCGGAACATGTTTCATCATCAAATACTATAGTTATCAGTATATATTAATTTTTATTAGTGAAAGAACTTAAACCTACCCTCCAATCAATACCTTATATTCCGTGTGACCTAAGCAACTTTGCCTTAGACATTTTTAGTTTAAAAGACAAAGTTATGCATATTGATCTTCTTAAACGATTTCTTTGTTTTCTTATATTCCGTGTGACCTATGCAACTTTTCCTTAGACATTTTTAGTTTAAAAAAATTTCTTTTGCCCTTACATTTTCTAAGTTTCTAATGGTCAATACCAATCATTTAGCTGGACCACTCATTAAAGTATAAACTTTAAGAATTACAACTAATAATCAAACATCTAATACAAATGTTTTTTTTTTCGGACTTCAAATCCCATTAAAATAACATATTATTAGAATTAATCATAATTTTGTTTATAAATAAGTGTCTCAAATGATTAAAAAAAGATGTATTTAAAATATTTTTGACCGCGATTCCTAAACGATGTGAAATTATATGTTAAAAATATCATAACAACTTTGTAATACTATTTTTTATATTTGTTTTGAAATAACTCAAGGATAAATATAAGTCTTACATTAATAAAGCTAAATATTATGTAAGAAAAAAAATCCATAAGCAAAATATTTTGAGGTTCTAAATTAAAAATGGTTTTAATTCCATGTATAAATTGATTTTACAAGTGAGTTTTATAAAATAAAATTAAAAAAAGTATTTATTTTAACAATATTAAAATTATATTAAAAATTTATCTTAATGATATTAATTCGACACAAGACATATGATTTTGAGATTCTATATATTTTATTGATATAGTGAAATCACAAATATATAATAGATGATAATGATATATATTTAGATACTCTAGTATTACACGTTTTCTTATTTATAAAGATGTAGATGGAGACCTTTGGATGAATATAAATTTAAAGTGTACTAATAAAACACAAAGCCACCATATGTACTTTACTCTTCTCACGAAAATCAGAAGCTGTATGAGCCACTACTAGCTTGGCCCAAATAGATTGGATTCAGAAAAGGAGTGGTACAAATTATTTCAACACTTTGTTTTTTTTTTCTCTAAAATTGATGATATGTTTGAAAAATATTTTCGCTGACTCACTCAATTTGCGGAACGTCGCGTCTTCAATGTACGATTATATATATGGTGTTTTCATGGCGTGCTTAAAACCTGTGCATATTTCTCCAATTAGATAACCACAAAATCCAGTACAATATGTTATTTTCTGCATCTTGTTTCTCATCATCATCTTTTTTTGTCTTTTTTCAACATTGTCAGCTTTCGAAATGATAAGCTACATTTTGCATATTAAAACATGAAAACTTACATATACGAATTGTGATTGCCCGCAGTTTTTTTTATTTATTTAAAGTTTCGTGAGTACCGTATTTTTTTTATACTGTTTGACACATTTTCATTTTAATATTAAGTCAAATAATATTATGAAATACGTTTAAAATATTAAATAAACTTAACAAAATTTAATTAAAATGACTAAATTCATGTAATTTAAAAGATGAGAGATTAAATTAATCCAAAGTTTTGAAATGGACTAATTACAAAATTTAATAAAAATTAAAAGATAAAGAACATATTTAATCTTTTTTTTTATCAGTAACTAAAGGATATATGATTATATACAGTGAATATAAAGTATCTTTAGCAGCAAGTTAAAACAGAAATTCAGGATTCCTGTATTTTTATGCCCTTAAACCCTTCATCCTACACTGTTGAAGGTTCCTTAAAATCTTTTTGATTTGTTGTATTATCTTTGGTCAAGTTTTTACTTCTCTGACCATAATAACTCATGGCAGTACTCCAAAGTTAGGTCATGAAGGCTAAATTCTGCTGCAGATTTCTATGTTAGGATAATTGAGTGTGTTTTATAGTTTTAGGTTGTTGTCTAGTAGGTTAAATATATTTTTATTTTTTAAACTTTCATGCAAAATTAAAATTTGATTTTATCTGAAATTTTGATTCAATTTGTTCTTCTACCACTAAAAATGAATAAAATGTAACATTTGTGTATGCTATTAGATGGATTACGATAGATATTCCACTTTATAACTTAATTTATTTTCTTGCTCAGGTCATTTTATTATCACATAAAGATAAAGAGAAAGAGAGGTAGAAATGATATTTTTATAGTGTTACTCTAACAACACAAACTAAATCTAGTTCTTAATTAACAAATTAAGTTCTATTAAGTAGATTAATGCTACAAAGTACAAACTAGTATTTTTTAGACTCAACCATTCTTGACTAATCCCTTGAATGTTGTTTGGGCTTTCATCCATTTATGATTAAGCCCTTGAATATTGTTTGAACTCGAAATCACTTCTAATTATCTTTTTATGGATATTTTTTAGATAGCAACCACTCATAGTTAAACACGTTCAGTATTATTTCAATAAGTCACTTCTGGCTTAATCCTATAGTATTTTACAAATCACTTCTCGTTTAATCCATTAATATTTCAACAAACCACTTTTGATTTAACTAAGTATTCTTTTAATAAATCACTTTTAATTTAATCAAATATTTTTTTCAACAAATCCCTTCTGACTTAAATAAAAATTCTTTTCCAAATAGTCATCCTTGATCAAGATGGATAGACATACAAATGCATTCTCTTCCGGTTTGTTAAGTGAACACAAAGAAGGTCCTTTATGAAGTTACTTTTGCAATGTTTAAGCACATGCAGGGTTATATATATTTTTTCTTTGAGTTATGATAGGTTAACAAAATGATTTTCACAAAGTTTTGACAAACTTTTCCTATTCAGGTAGAAAAGTATTATTTTATTATTTTATTTTAATTAAAAAATAAAAATTTAATCTACTTTAATTCCTTTTTTAGAATCTTTGTTAAGTTTGTCAAAATTTTTGTTGTCAAAAGATAATTTTCCTTTTTCTTTTTTGTTGAATTGTTGAAGAACATAACAGTTTTTGTAGTTGGACAACTTTAAATCATTTAAATGTTGATCTTGCATTTGATGAGTTTAATTATGAAAGATGCATTAAATATGCAACTACAAAAAGAAACAAAACAGGAGAACCGAGTAGGATAATTGAATTTGAAAGGAAAGCATGAGAGCAACTACATTATGATTAACCTATAAAGTTGTGATGGAAACTGGTTAGTAGAAATCAAGATGATGCAAATTGAAATGTGGAAGCAGATAAAATGCCACTTGGCAACAATGTTCATATTCAATATATAGCCTATAACAATCATATATTAATAATATAAACTGAATCAGAAGCAAAGAAAGGTGGTAGAGGAAAATTGTTTGTAAATATATAGGGTTTAAACTATCTAATTTTGGAGGACAACAACAATACATTGTTAAAGCAAGATGAAGGAATATAAAAGTAACATTATTAGGCTTTACTTACCTTGTACTTTATTATACTTAAATTTGATTTACTTTCTTTAAATTTGATTTCCAAATCACTTTATTGATTTTGATCATTCACAATTATTCAATTTACATTTATGTAATTCTTTCATATATTTTTCTTTTAAATTGTCTCGCATTTATTTGTATTATTACCACCATTACTTTTTCCATCAAGTCCTTTTAATCAATATTTACTATTTCGTTTGGTCCTTTAGGTTTAGGTTGAAACTTGTTTAAAAAATAACAAAAATGCTTAAGTTTTAGTCATGTATTTTTAATCAAAATTATCACATTTTAATAATTGTAAAGGTATTTAGTTTTGATTTTTATAACAAATAATTAAACACTAAAATAAGTCATGTTCCCCTAAATTTATAGATTCTAAAAAAATTCATAATCTAATTTTAAAATGGTAAAATATTACAAATTTAAAAGGAAAAAACTTACAATCGAGTTTAATTTTTGGTCAAAAATATTTAAATCATATTTTGACAAAAAAAAAAACCTTGAAATCTAATTATAAACGTATAGAAGATGATAGATAGATAGACATATATATACAATTGATACTCAAGAAATAACTAAATTAATGAGTGGAATCTCAATGAGTATCTAACAAGATGCTACATATTACACATACTTAGGAACCAAATATTTCTCACCTCATCACCTTAAGTATGAGCATATATGAATGCAATGAAAAACCCTACTTGGAAAATTTCATGATATCATGAGTGTCACAGCCAAGGTAATGGAATGGGAATTTCTGAGCTGAAGTGCCAACAGAAGTTGCAGCATGGTGAGTGGGAGGGTTACATTTGCTTTGTGGATGATGCTGATGATGATCCATGCCATGGTGAGATGCTAGAAGCTTATCCAAGAATGACCAATCACCACTGAACCTCTCTCCCTGTTGCTGCATAAGATTCAGTCCACACCCATTAGTTGTGAGCCTCAACAGGTTTTGAGAGCACTCAAGGATGTCCATGGCATTCATGGATGTCGCCAAGCAAGTAGTGGTTGGTGCAACAGCTGATTCTGGACTGAACAACTGTGGAAGCTGCATTGTGCCGTCAAAGTTGTAGTCATATAATCCTCCTTGCATATGATGTTTTGGTTCCAGAACATGGCAAGGACCACTTGTTCTCATGTGGGTTAAGTTCTCTTCTTCTTCAATGTCTTGCTGGAAACCTCGATTCTGGTTTTTCTTTTTGAAAACCCTGCATACCACCCACCCATCTTCCTGCTAGAAACACATCACAACTCTGTCATTATATCTGGAAATAAAGTTGGATCCATAGAACTCGATATTCATTGGACTTTGTTTGAAATCAATAACTTAAGGATGTTTGAAAGACTTTTTAGAAAAGCTTCTTCTTGTCTGTATAAGTTCTCATGGTTATGAAATAATCTTTCATATCTAAAACATTGATTGAAGTTGCTACTCATAATGTGGCCTTCGTCTTAAGATCTGGAGAATGAATACTTATAGTTGAAGTGTGTATGTATATGTAGTTTTCTCACCTGAACATCAGCATCATCTTCATCAAGGCGATACTCATGCATGATCCAATCAGTTTTCTGGCCATGAGGAGCACGACCAGTGTAGAAAACTAGGGTTTTCCTCATGCCAATCCTCTTGGAATTAGTGTGGTATATGGCCTTGTCTCTTCCAGTTGCTTTCCAAAAACCAGCTGTAGTTGCTCGATTTGTTCTTGTTCCTGTTGGGTATTTCTTATCCTTGTGGCTGAAGAAGTACCACTCATTCTGAGGCCCTGAACCAATCCTACATTTGTCTGCATGCAAAGAAACATCTACATGTTACCTAGTTCATGTTACAAAAACTCAAGAAGTACTATAAATTTCATAGTTAACAAGATCTTTTGTCTTTCTTGCCATGATACAATAAAACCCTAGATAGAAAACAGTACAAAGAGAAGGATATCCCTTTTTGTTATAAATTTGTTGTATATACCTTTGAGGTCCCAAGGCTCAAGTTTGTTGAGATCCACTTCTCTTATGACATCAAGATCAATGGCTTCATAAGAAACTTTCTTCCTCAGGTAATAATAGAGAAGCTCTTCATCAGTAGGATGGAACCTGAAGCCAGGAGGAACTGTTAACTGTCCATTGCCTGGCATCATTTTCTACTGTCTGCAAGGTTTTCACTCTGCTAACTGCAAAAGAAAAAGAGAAAAATCCCTTTGTATTAAGAAGATAAACAATTTAATATGATATGAAGTTACATATATTTGTTAAATCAGGTTTACGTGGCTGATAAATGGGTAGATGAAACTGTTTATTCTCAAGAAGGTATGAACTAACAGTAGTCCATGATGTAGAAATTTAAAAATGATGGCCAAAGAATGATAATCTCGAGATCACGCAAGTTCTTCATCTTCACTGTCAAAAAGGTACTTTATGAACATAAAATAAAAAAAATTTAAGAGGGAGGAACTCAGAAAATTATATAATATTGTCCAAGACCACTGTTTAGCTACAACCCTACATGGTAGTTCTGCAGATCAAAACTAAAGACAAAGTAGAATAATATTAATACCTATGATAAATTTCTATATACAATGGAATCTAATGGTTGTATTGTTATTGAAATCTTCTCCATGCATAGTACGAGACATTTCCTGACACGAGGAATTTAAATCTGAGTGCAAACCCTAAGAAGAATCTATAACAAAAGCTAGTTACTTTTCTGACCATGTATATATGTCTCTGATTATTGAGAAATTTTAGTTTTAGAATATCTAGACCTTTTACATATTCCATGATGTTGAACTGCTTAGAGATTATGAGAACAGTAGCAGAAAAGAATTCTTATCTGCCATGGTTCGTTCCCTCTAGCCATATCACCATGTGTTGTATACATTAGAACACAGTTCCTTAGAAACAGCAGCAAGACAGGAATGTGTATGCTAATATTCATGGATTCGTTTGAAAAATAACAGAAAAAAATTCACTGACATCGGGTTACGTGCATGGAGAGGATTAGGCATAGTTCCAAGAAGAAAACGAAAGAGAGAAAAAGAAGGAAAATGGAATAAACCTTCATCTGCATACTTCTTTAACTAATAACTAAGTGGAATGAAATTAAAGCAACCAGTGAAGACCCAACTCGTTGCTTCTCTGAAAATTTTCATTTTGAAACACACACAAGCAAATATATTTTCAAACTAACCTATATGTATGAAAGAAAAGTTTGTGAATTAAGAAAGGGTGAAGGGGCATAATCAAGCACTGATAAAAGATCCAAAGAGGGTTTCTGAAATTATGTAAGAAAGGCACAGACAAAAGATGACCTGAGAAAACGAAACAAAAGGAAAAACAGCTAATATTAATAAAGCTAAAGGTTTTTCATGAGACACAAAGAAGTGATGCCAAAAGAAACAGAACAAAAGCATATACAAACCTTTTGTGGTACGCAAGATGAAAGCCTCTCAAAGGACAAAGGAAAGCAGACAAAGAACCACACAGGAAACCAGACAGCTTGGAGGAGTCTTTGGTTGCACTGTTTCTTAGCTTCAAGGGCACGGACGTGGGTTTTAAGAGAGAATATGAGAGAGAAAGAGAGAGATATGAGCAGATCAATGCAAATGCTAGCTTCACAAATAAGGCCTGACAACCAAGAATGGGCACAGAAATATATAAAAAAGATATTTTATTTATATATAAATATTTAGCAGAAGCAAAATGAGGATTAAATTATTAAGTGGTATACATTGAGCTAGCTGTGATATGATGATATGATGATATCAGAAAGTTATATAAATAAAATGCTAGAAGGCTAGTTCTTGAAGTCTCTTGTTATGCTATAAACTATCAAATGGGTAATTTATTCAGTTTTCAATATGCAGATATATGCATTGCATTGTATGGGTAAGAATACTATACAAAAATTAGGCTTTTGGTAAATGTTCGTTGAATGGGAGACCTTCTCCCAAGTTTCGCCTCATTACAATGAAGAAAATCTGCTTAACTATCAATTACTATATCTAATGACAGTAACTTCTTTGGTTTTTTCCTCATTCTCTTATTATATATGTATTATATGGTGCAAATGTAAAACATATTAGTATTTTGTTTTTTATATCTTTTGGGTCCATTAATTTAATTACAAGATGAAAATAAATGGGGAAAATCAATCACGCGGACTAGTCAAAGTCAAAGAAGAATGATGCAGATAGAGGGCATTTTCTGCTCATTCCAATATTCCTAATACATGAACCTTAATGTTATTAAATGATATAATACTTATTCTTACAAGACTATAGTTTGGCATTTTATTGTTATAAAGAAATGCTATTATTTTTCAAGTACTATATATCATGATTCAAAAGTGATCGTGTGTTTCTTTTTCGGCTGGTTACAAAACCAGTTCAGAGTTAGCTATATATATATATATATATATATATATATATATATATATATATATTAATTTAAAGTTAGGATAATTATGATTGCAATTAGTTTGTAAAGCTGCAGTCAACTAATCAAAAGGATGAGTATCCAGTGGCTATCCTTGAATCATGTTCATAAAAGTGAAGAATTTGCCTCAAATTCAGTGTAAAGTATGAAACTTAGGAGTTGTAAGTCTAACAATGTGTACATATAGTCGATATTCTGAGCATACGCAATATTAGTTAATTGATTGATTAATTAATTAATAGCAATTTAAATCTTTTGGGTTATTGGGATGCAGCAATGGCTACCTATGGATGGTGCATCAGTATTCTGGATCCTAGGTGGTAATAAAAACAAATGTGTTAATTAAGAAAAAACAAGCCAAACAAAAATGACCATTTAAGCCCTACAACTTCCACGGATTTTCTTGCTATAATAGTTTGTGTAATTCTGTCCTAATTATTGCTATTTTAACTTCTACACTAATTTGCTTATTTTCTGGCTCTTTCATAGAATATATATATATATATATATATATATATATATATATATATATATATATATTTAAATTATCATGTTCCTCCATTGAGAAAGATGGCAAACTTTGGTGGTTAAGTGAGACCACATTTGTTTGGTAGTACATAATACATGGACAACACAACATGTCCTTGACCACACCTTTGTCTTCAAATTTCTGATCCAATGTGTATCACCTTTTGTCATACATGCTGACAGCATCTAACTATTACACACATCACTTCAACCATTAACAACACAGTGTATATGAATCCGAAATGAAGCAGAAAATATGTGGTGAAGTGCATCAAAATTCTCTCTATACAAACAACTGTGATCTTTTTTTACAACCCATAGACACAAATTCTTGGTTCTGTGAACCACTTGTGAAATTTTCATATATTCTTCTATTTTTCCTTTATAGTGTGCCAAAACTCTTTAGTACGAGCACAGATAAATATATATATTGAAGTCATTCTGGGAAATTTCTCTTGCTGAAGTACTCTTTTATTTCTGAAATTCTTGTGTGGGGTCACAGGCATGGAGTAGGGTTTGTCATTGTATTATTTTGACAAGCTTATGAGAAGAATTATTAAAGAAATTTGAAAAACAAAAGGGTGTGTGTATGTATATACATATAAATATATAAAAGAGAAAGCAAAATTCCTTAAAGTCCGTGGCTTATACACGTGCTGGGGCAACATAGAATACAGAATTCTAGGTCTCGGAGACATAAAAGGTGATAAGAAAATAGGTGCAAAACCGGGATCTGGAAGGCTTTGTTTCACAGTCACAAAATTCACCAAAGGGATTCCCACGCAACCTTCAATCTAATGCACATGAAAAAAAGTCACACTCTCAGCTACACAGATACCTGGTCAACCACGCAGATGAAGTGTAATGAATGAATGAACCAAATCAAAAATATATAACACTTACCCTCTTTAAACCCTTTCACTGTTCCTGTGGCTACACCAATCTGTTCAGCCATTTATAACAATTTTCCTTCTTATTTACTTGTTAATCGTAAATATTATACTATCTACACACATGCATCTTGCTTCCTAGTGCTGGTGCCGTTACCTTTACGAACACTGCATGTAACATTAATATTTTTGGCTTCATCAACGGGTATGGGAATCCTATGCCATGTTCTACCTCTGAATAATGGAGTTCAAGATCACATAACTAGTTTTTGCTATCAACTCAGCAATGGCTACCTAGTTTGAATTTTAATTCATTATTGGTGCATTGGTGAATGCAGGTGTGAACTTGATCGATTAGATCAATTTTGACCTCAATTATGAATAGGTTAAAAATAAACCATTGATTCATCTACTGTGTGTGTCAATCATGTATTGGAAAATCTAATTAATATAACCAATATTCAACCCATCTGCACTTTCTTTTTTCACGATATTTAATTTATCTATGTAGTGTTTTTATAAAAAGATTAAATATATTTTTATCTCCCTTATCTTAAATGTAAAAATATAATTCATCTTTGTTCCAAACATTAATATATTTTGGTGTCCAAATTTTAAAAATAGATAAATATAATTTTTTCACTCAACTATGTTAAATTTCTTTTTGTGTCAAACACAATTTAGGTTGACATTCAAGTTAGTTATACTATTTGACACATTTCCGTATCAAGGTCAATTAAAAATATCGTTTAACAAGCATGAAAAAAATTAAAATTAACATCATTAGATTAAAAAGATTATATTCATTTATTTTTAAAATTTAAGAATCAAAATATATTAAAATTTGAAACAAATGAATTTTAATTTTGCATTCAAAGTTTAAAAACTAAAATCATATTTAATCTTTTGTGAAATGAATTTCAATACTAATTACACACACTTTTACATCCAAACTCGGAAAAAAAAATCAGAACTTGTAGGTTAAAAATCTATGCTCAGGCCTATGAACTTTAGAATTTCGATTTAGATGACCCCAAAATTTTTAAAATATGTTCGATGATTCTTTAACAATATACATTATTCAGAATGAAAAAAAAAAATGATTCAAACTCACCAAACCATTAATTTTGTGTTCATAACCGGATGAATTGACTGGTTGAATTATAACTACATAGATTAAGATGGTTAATATATAATAAAGAGGGTTGGATTTTCACTTCTACATCATGACATTATTGAGAACAAAACTATGAAGAATACTTAGTTACTACATGGGTATAATGACAATATACATGCTCAAAAACTCATCATGATTTTTTTATAAACAAAGATGATTAAAACCGGTAATAACTAGACAAATTCTGTGCAAAGTGTGTAGAAGCCATCAGCAAAAAGTAAGCACAGAAAGAGAATCCTAAAAGGAAAACTATCATCAACTTGCAGTATTTTAGTATTGAATTATAGCTTTTGATAGTCAGTGTCTAATAGAAACCATATTATTAAGAAAGTTGATTTTCTTGAAAATCACTTGAATACAAGTTGATGGTTAGAAACATATGTAGCTGTTAATTGCAATGCAGCAATGTCATAATTCAGAAAAAATAATATTATAATGAATCTCCAACTACCAAATTGATGTGCTTGGTGGATAAGTAGGAAGAAGGTTTACATATGAACAAAAATCCAATAAAAAGGTATAGACCGCCGCTTCTTGACTTAGCTTTTGGAGACATTGGAATTGAAAATCGTATTCTCAACCTCATGCACACTTGGTTTCTTCCAGGATTTTCGCACCCATCATATCACAAATAACCACATCTTTGACTCAGATCATCAAACCCACTATAAAATTACTTCATTACTCACTAATTCTGACCTACAAAAATTGTGATTTTCAACTTCCAATCTCTTCTTCCTATTTGATATTTGAAGCCCAACCTCAATCATTTTCCCCAAGGACATTGTGTGTGCATCAAGTCTTGGATTTACACTCTTACTCATCTACTTGCATATGGTGCCACCCTGTGTAATACAGTTTAACCTAATTAATATTGGACCTTTTTAAGCAAAAGAAGAATTCTAAAATAGCTAAGCATTGTAATTTGAAGGATTTAAGAACAATAGTACCATCATATTCTAACAAAAAATGTCACTACCCTTTACTGTGTTGACAACAAGTTTTTTGTCTGACTATCCTGATTCAATTTTCATTCATACTAATCAAAGATTATAACTGTGAATTTATAGTATGAAATTTGGCTTTCCAATTTCAAGCCTTAAAGTACGCTAATCATTACAAATCAAGAATACAATAACTCTTGATTTTTCCACTCTAAAACTGAAAAATTCCTATTAACTACCCCATTTAAGTTTATTCTATAAAATTCTACCGTAAACTTAAAATATTTCTTCCGTTCTTTATTTTGATCAACTTTTTGCAATTATTGAATAACACAATTGATAATCACTTTGTAAAAATGTGTGCAACTTGATCTTAACTTCCCACCTCATCACTACTCCACATTGCTTTCTTTCACATTGGATGAAGTGAAAATGAACATCAATATGCTTGCTCCATTTATGATTGCACCATTTATTTTCCAACTCAATCACTGACTTTTTATCAACTCATATCACAGTCCCACCTTTCAAATGTAGCTCAAACTTGCTTAATGATTTCTAAGCCATATTGCACGACTCACACAAGGTGGTGCTATATACTCAACTTCACAAGAATGGTCTAAGCAAGAATTGGTACAAATCATAAAAGATATACCATTCAAAAGAGAAACAAAGGACATGTGGGTATGGAAAATGTCTCATTGTCGAACACTCTAAGATGAGTCATTGCCAATATTTTTTCCGCTCCATACTTCTTCTGGGGTTTGACCATTCAACTTTGCATGTGGACACCTCACTAAAAAAAATGGAAGTAAATATGGCGGTTTTAATATAACGGTTATAAAAAACTGCCATAATTTGCTTCATAATACGAGAGTTCTATAACTGCTACATTTTGTATGCAAAATATGGCATTTGAAAACGCCATTATACTCCCATTACACATTACGACGTCTTTTCTAGTGGCGCCATCTTTCCCTCCATAATACTCTTTTTTATTTACTTCTCATTTAATTCTATCTTTCTATTACATAGTAAATTGAATTTTAATAAGACAAATGCACAAACAAGACACAAAACTGGCTCTTGTGAAGACAAACCCTACAAAATCCTCTCAGTCAACCCCAACCTCTAACGGTGTCGTTTCCACACTCCTCACACCTTGCAATTTTCCACTCCTCGCACCTCGTAGTTTCCCACTCCTCGTCATTTCCACCCTCCTCGTCGCAGGAGATCACCACGCAATTTCCCACTCCTTGCACCTCGCAGTTTCCACTCCTCACAATTCCATAAAACTTCGTCGCGACTTCGCGCTCGAATTGCGACCCAGGAACGCTTCAGTACTCTACCTTTCCAACACTACCACACCGTTCTTGCTATCGATTTCGTCTCCGTAGATCTCGTAACTCGTCGCTGCAAGTGGATATTACCAAGTCGTCGAAGATCGTGACTTCCTTCACCACACTGATTGGGAACTAGCAAAGCGTCGAACATCTCTAGCAACTCCGACGACAATGTCGAAAAGGCTTTCGTCGCGAGCCATTTCTCCATAGCCCAAACCCTCAACCAATCGGGCACTAGTAGTCTCCACGAGCATTCACTATGCATTTCCTCATTTCCGGCACGAACAAGGTCCTTCCACTTCTTTCCCTCTGTTATGATTTCGTTTTTGGTTTGTTTGCAGTTTGATTAGTGACTAATGTGCGACTCTTATTGTTTGCTCTGATTATTGGGTTAATTATGGATGAATGTAATATTGAGTGTGCTTTGTTGCATTTGGTTGAGATTGAAAATATCAATTGGGAAGTCTAATTTTTGTATTTTGTTATTGCAATCCCTGATTCTTGCTTATTCTGTTATTGTATTATGTTATTTCTCTACTTTAAACACGTGACCATGGAGTTGGAAGCTCCAACTAGACCCTAAATCTAAAGAATATTGTTGGTACATTCAAGCTGTCATGCTCAAATTTGGTCTAGCTTCCTTTTTCAGGGTTAATGGTAGTGTGATATGAGTCTTCTTTTTGTGGCCATTATATGAAATTTTGTTTGAAGATGTTCTTGAATATGTTCTATCTTCTTTAGTATGCTTCAGTGTGATTTTAGTGCGATAAAGTGGGAAACAGAAATATTGGTCATTTGCAATAAGCTTATTATAATATTAGTAGCTTTATAATTATATTATTCTTCTAAAAGTGGACACAAAAATTCTTCTGAAAAACTTATCCACGGTGTATCGTGCAAGTCCCCTAGGATACAACATGAATATCTCGGATTTTCCAAAGATCTCAGAACTAACAAGATAACTATTAAAAAGAGTAAATAAATAACCCAAGATATTGTAAAGGAAATATAAGATAAACAAAGAATGAGAGAATGAGAGAATGAGAATGTGAAGTGTTTTTGGAAATGGATTGATGGACCTATTTATAGGTGAAGGATGGGTGAAAAATCCCATAGTTCACAGAACAACAACAACCCACTCAAAGTTCACTATAACATGGCTTGTGGAAAGGAGAAATGAAATGTTCAAAGCAACTATGGGGCAAGATATGGAGAGGAAATCTTTCCAACTTTTGTGAACGTGGCAACAACGAAAATTATGGGTTGTAAACTTGCACCTGATATCTTTTGCAATATCATCTATATAACATTTATTTTATAACAATCCCCCACATATTGCAAAAGATAAGAAAGGAAAGAAGAGAAAAGATAAAGATAAATCATGGTCCCATATAAGATGTAATGCCTCAGAGTTGGTATAGCAAACTATATGAACCGGTCCTATATTGAGAAACTTAACACACAATGTAGTTGGTATAGAAAACTATATGAACCAAAAACACTTGATGTGTGTTAGTGGTTTATCAATCACAATACACCCCCACAAACCTTGTTGTTATCGATGTATTGCGCTTACTAGGCCATGCGCTTGCCCGATATTCATGAGTACTATAGAGATCATGCTAAGATCTCATATAAGCGACCCAACTTGACACTCATATAGGTGATTTTATCAAGTGTATGCCGCAAATCATACACCACTCGTAAGGGATATATGAAACTCATTAAAAATTTGTTTAACTAAAATTCTCACACCATATAGAATTTTAATTATAAAGTTTAACCTTTTAATAATACAATTTCTACCACTTTCACACAAACCATGACATAATTGATTTAAAATTAATTTAGTGCTATCAGAAATAACAAGTGACTTGTTTTTACCCATATGAACCTTATTCATGAGATCTCAAATCCGTTGAATTACCATCACTTGTTTCTTCCTAGGGGTTTTGTTAGAGGTCTGCTAGATTTCATTCTAACTTCACATAATCAATGTAAATAATTCCACTCTTTAGCAACTGCTTCACCAAATTATGTCTCAATTGTATATGTCTGTTCTTTCCACTATAATTCTTCTTTTTAGGTATAACTATTGTCGATTGGCAATGACAATGTATTGACACAGATGGGGTTGGTTTCATTCATAGTGGAATGTTTGCTAAGAAGTTTTTCAACCACTCAACTTCACTACTAGCCATTTCGAGAGCAACAAACTCATATTCTATTGTTGATTTTGCAATAACTGTTTGTTTGGTTGATCTCCATGTAATTGCACCAGCCCCAAGTGTGAATACATAACCACTAGTGGATTTTGTCTCATCTGAATCAAAGATCCATTTAGCATCATTGTACCCTTATAGTACAATAGAAAATCCACTATATTTAGTGGCATAATCCATTGAACCTCTTAACATCTCATAAGTCTTGCAAGTGCATCTCAATGTTCTTGATTAGGACTTTGAGTATACATATTCAGTCTACCTATTGCATAAACAATATTGGGTCTTGAAAATCTCATTGAATGTAGTAAGCTTTCAATTATCTAGGCGTATTGAGGTTGAGAAATAAATTCTCCTATATTTTTCATTAAATTAGAGTTGGCATATCATAAGGGGTACTTTGAAGTTATAATATCCAAACTTCTTAAGAAGTTTCTCAATGTATTATTCTTGGGATAGTAATATACTATCTCCCTTCCTTATGATTCTAAAATCACATTTGTTACACCCATATCTTTCATTTCAAATTTAAAACCTAGAAACAATTTAGTTCTAGAGACAATCTCATTGCATGTACCACAGATTTACATGTTATCCACATACAAGCATATAATGATACATTCACCATGTTCAGATTTAGAGTACACATATTTATCAACATCATTAGGTGAAAAACCATCACAAAGCAACACATTATAAAGTTTTTCATGCCACTATTTTGGTGCTTTCTTCAACCCATTATTCTCTTGACCAGATATAACACATCCTTCAAGTTGACTCATATAAATTTCCTCTTCTAAATTACCATTCAGAAAAAAAGCTTTAACATCTATTTGGTGTATCAGTAGCTTATGGATAGTTGCTACAACCAATAAAACCCGAATAGAGGAAATCCTAGTCACAGGGACAAAGGTAGCAAAGTAACCTATGTTGAATTTTTTTAGTAAAGCCCTTTGCTACTAGTCTTGCCTTATATTTCTCTATGGATCCATTGGGGTGATACTTTTTCTTAAAGATCCACTTACAACCAATGGGTGTTGCTCCTTTAGGAAAATCTACTAAGGTCCAAGTATTATTTTTCTGAATTTATTCAATTTCAGTCCTAATAGCCTCATCCCACTACTTTGCATTAGAAGCACTAGTAGCCTCTAAAAAACTTGTTGGATCATTATCAACAAGATAAGTATAAAAGTCATCTCCAAAAGAAGTTTATTTCCTCTATCTTTTACTTCTTCTCAAATCCTCACACATGGCATCACTATTATTATCTATAGGTTGTTTAAATGTCTTACTAACCTTTAAATATGTTCAAAGACCTCAACATTTTTTGTTTCCACTATAGTATCGTGCTCAATCATATCACTTTTAAGAACAAGAAACGTATAGGCAGCATTATGTTCAACATAGCTTAAGAACATACAATCAGAGGTTCTAGAGCCTATTTTCTTTTTCTTAGGATCGGGTAACACTACCTTAGCTAGGCACCTCCACACTCTTAGATATTTAAGATTAGGTTGATAACCTCTCCACAACTCATAGGGAGTTTTACCAGATTTCTTATGAGGTATCCTATTTGTAAAAGCATGCCATAAGAAGGGCTTCTCCCTAAAGGTTATCAGGTGCACTAGAACTAATAAGCATGACATTCATCATTTCCTTGAGAGTTCAATTCTTTCTCTCGACCACTCCATTAGACTCAAGTGAATATGGTGGGGTTAGTTCATAGATAATTCCTTCTCTAACACAATATTCATTAAACAATATATACCCACCACCTCTATCTAATATAATCCTCTTAATTTTCTTATTCAATTGAGTTTCTACTTCTGCTTTATAGGACAAAAACACATCAAAAGTTTCATCCTTATGTTTGATTAAGTACACTTTGGTGTATCTAGAATAATCATCTATAAACGTCACAAATTTTTTTTACCACCTCTAGACATGGTTTGTCTTAAGTCAGCTTCAGCTAGATCAATATGAATTACCTCTAACAATTCAGTTTTACATTCTACTGAATGACAAGATTTTTTGTTATCTTTGATTCTACACATGTATCACATTTATTACTATACTTATCATGCATATTAATTAATCCTAGTCATTAAAATTTCATAACATATGAACAATTAACATGTCTTAATTTGGCATGCCATAAATCATATGAATCAATAATATAGGCAAAATAACAAGATTCATTAACAATTTCAGAAATATTGAGTACAAAGAGATCTTAATCATGATATCCCTTTCCTACAAAAAGATTATTTGTTGTCATAATGATTTTATCATACTAAAATGACACTTTAACCCCAACTTTTTTCAACAAGGCTACAAAGATTAAATTAACTATGATTGACTGCACATGTAGTACATCACTTAAGGCCAGAGTCTTCTCAGATGTGAGCTTTATAAGAACTTTCCCTTTTCCTAGAACTGGAATTGTCCTGGAATCACCAAGATAGTGAAATAGAGAACCAAGTATTTATGTACCGAGATATACATGTTCTTCCCCATCCCCCATAGTAGCGTACGAGGTAAAAGCATCTATGTTTGCACAAATGTGCTTGGTAGAACTAGAGTGTACCACCCACTTGCTCACATTGGTCACAAGATTTATTTCCGAAACGACCACAATAATTATATCTTCTCCTTCGACTATATTTGCTTGAGGAGGATTGTCATTCCTTACTCTATTTTTCTTAAAAAGTGGGGTTAGAAGCATTGGGATGAGAATTTTTAAAGATATCTTTACTCTTGTGATCAAGTTTTTCCACATATGTACCTTTTTGGAGCTTTAGCAGATAATGTCATCGCCTTTATAGTAACATATTCCTTTGTGGTATCTTCGACTTTCGAATATCCAAGAAAGGTTCCACGAGGATTGTCTACGTTCCGAAAACAATGTTTGACTTCTTCGATGTTGATTTGGTAATGGTGTCCATATCATCAGCCTTTAAGTCCTTAAGATTGAAAACTAACGAAAGCTCAAACAAGATAGACTTCCTTAAGCGTGTAGATTTATTATCCTTAAGGACTTATATGCGGCGTTTCGCGCAAGTCTCCTAAGATACAACAGGAACTTCTAGGATTTTTCGAGGATCTCAGAACTAGCAAGATAACTTTTAAAAAGAGTAAATAAATAACCCAAGATATTATAAAAGAAATATAAGATAGACAAAGAATGAGAGAACAAGAGAGAGAATGAGAATATGAAGTGTTTTCAGAAGGGGATTGATGCACCTATTTATAGGTGAAGGATGGGTGAAAAATCCCATAGTTCATGGAACAACAACAACCCACTCAAAGATCACTATAGCATGGTGTGCGAAAAGGAGAAATGCAACGTTCAAAGCAATTGTGGGGCAAGATATGTGGAGGAAATCTTTCCAACTTCCGTGAACGTGGTAACGAAATTTGTGGGTTGTAAACCTGCACCTGATATCTTTTGCAACATCATTTATATAACACTTATTTTAGAACAAAACCTATTTTTCCTATAGATGGAAAATTACACAACTTTCGTTCAAAACTCCTTTGGAATATTCTTGCTCTTTAATATTGATCAAACCATGTCAAGAATAGTTTGGTTCTTTCTCTCAACTACGTCATTCTATTGAAGATAATATAGTGCTATAAAAAATCTCCTTTTCCCTTCTCTTCACAGTACTTCATGACTTTTGTTGATGTAAACTTGCTTCCCATATCTGATCAGACAGACTTAATGTGTTTACCTATTGCCTTTTGGAAGGCTACTAAAGGTAACTTGATTAAAACTAGCAAAGAGAAAAAATTAAAAATTGTATTAGACTAAAGCTTTGATTCCTAAGAATATTATGAATATTATGTATATGGAGGCATGCTTATGGCACCAAAGGCTTGGTCATAAAGTGAAAAGGGACTTAATTGCTTAGCTAAAAAGGATGTGTTTTTGGGATTGAAAAATTTAGAGTTGGAGAAATTAAGTCCTTTTTAGAAGCAAACTACAATGTCCTTTAAGAAGCATCCTCCCTTAAAGAAGTCAAAGTTGCTTGAATTGCTGCATTGTGAGCTTTGTAACCCATTGAAAACAAAGTTGTTTTGTGGTTGGATGTAATGCAACTTGGGTCTTTTGAAGAAGTTTTGGAAAGTGAAAAAATTAATAGTGGTTGAATGTAATACAAGATGAAATGAAATCTTTGCATGATCACTTGATAAAATTACGCAAGGGTAAATGGGCTTTAGAGAACAAATATATTTTCAGGGTGAAGAAAGAGACACTACAAGAAAAAGTCATATTACCTACTGCAAAGATCCATATGTAAAACTAATTTATGTACGGATTACATACGAACAAAAATTCGTAGGTAATTGATCGTAGCTAACATTAATTACCTACGGATAAATCCGTAGATAATTACCTACCGATATATCCGTACTTAATTACCTATTGATATATCTATAGGCAATTTATTTTATAACTTTGAGCCAATTGGTTTTTTCCTGCAATAATTATGCAATCCTAGATATATTGGAATTCCTCAACTTCAAAATTATAACAGTAGTACAAATGTGGAAAATTTATAATATACATTAAAGTGTTTAAAATAAATAATTAAACATACATTGTTCATATCTAAGGTTACAAATGTCACAAATTCAATGATTATAAACTCTAATCATCTTAATAAAAAAAGTATCTAACCATCTAATCATATATAACAAAAATTACCTAACACTAATAATCAGTATAAGCCCAAGGTTAATTATGTTATTCTTTATCTTGTTGTTGCACTTGTTTGTATTGCACTTAATGTCCTTTAGGAACGTTTGAAATTGGGTTGCTAGTCATTGTCGAAGTTCATGAATCTCCACCTAAATTGAGAAAAACATTAAGAAGAATAAATTAAAAGCGCATAAAACCAAAAAGGAATAGATGGATTTAAAAGAACAAAATTTGGATTTATTGAATGTAAAATGGAGCATTGAAATTCTCTTAACTTAGAACTAAACCATACACTTTTCTACCTAAACTGGTTTGTAAATTTCTACCTAATGCTACTTAAAATTTCTACCTAACTAGTTTCTACTTAAAATATTGCAATTACACATTTTTCATTTTTCTCCTTGGAACTTACTCAAGAACACACTCCAAGTTACCCTTGCTTTTGAGCATCACCGATGTTATTCATCGCATTAGTATATTAGCTAGGATTAGATAAATAAGCGTTTATTTCAGATCAAGTTTTCTCAAGAGAACCCCCAAACTATTACTGAGCCTAGTTGTTTACGTTTTGTGGAAATCACCTTTTTCCCCATTACTCAAAACAAAGGCATTTGTAAGTGGAGCATTAAGTACCGAAATAAGATAATGCCTTTCTCATTGCTTAAATAAGCACTTTTGGAGAAAATGAAAATGAAGAGAAAAATTAGAGCAAAAATGGAAACCTTAATCGAAAAAGGGAATGGGTTACCTGTGTGGTTACACATTGCTTAAAAAAAAGGCCTAAGAGCGATGAGTCATGATCATCGAACAATGATGAGGAGGCTTGCAAATGGTGCCGTAGAGGCTTGCAAATATTAACCTAAAGGCCTTTAATGGTGATGCGATGACTACGATTGCATGTAGTGGCATGTGAACAAGCACACGATGAATTACATTAGTTTTGAGGAGACCTCAATTTTTAGGAAGAAGAAGAGTGGGGAGGAAAAATAGGAGCAGGTGTGTGTGAGATAAGGTAAATAGGTGGAGCCAAAAATGAAAAACCAAATTGCAAAATCGCGAGTAATTGACAAGAGTGGGAAAATGGAAGATATTTTTGTTGGATATGTATGTAGAATTCGTATGTAACAAAAGTGAATAGTTTATCTACTGATTCATTAATACATATTATTTTATTATGAATTAAAAATAGTTTTGCAAAATTTGTATGTAATATCCGTAGGTAATGTTTAATTTACTTAAGGATTACAATTAGTAAGTAATATCCATATGTAATGTTTAATTTATCTATGGATGTATATCTGTATGTAATAATCGGTAGGTAAATTAAGATTTTCTTGTAGTGAGATTAATTTTACATCTCCAAGGTACAAAGTCATATTAGGGGTGCAAAGCTTTAGAGAAAGAAAGGATGTTGATTACAATGAGATTTTTTCGCATGTGATAAAAATGTCATCCACCAAAATTCTGCTATGTTTAGTTATCACCCTTGATTTGGAGGTTGAACAAATGGATATGAAGACAAAGACTACAAAAGGACTACTTCTTATCAATGTGTCTTTCTTAGAAAGATTTTTTATGGTAACTTTATTATTCTTTTTGTTATATGTTGATGACATACTTACTGTTGAAAAGAAAATTTTTGGGATTGACAATTTAAAGAAGCAACTAGACAAGTCATTGTCCATGAAAGACATGGGAGCTGCTAAGAAGATTATTGGCACAAGTATCTCACTTGGTAGAACATAAAAGAAGCTTTGACTATCATAAGAATACTACATTATGAAGGTGTTGTAGAGATTTCAGATAAAAAATGCTAAATAAGTGAGCACTCCTCTTAGGGCTCATTTTAAATTGAGTATTAAACAAGGCTCTTCAAATGAGGCTGAGAAGACATATTTAAGAAGAGTTTCTTATGCATCTCCGATGAGTAATTTGATATATGCAATGGTATGTACAAGACTAGATATTGTACATGTTGTTGGTACAATTAATTACTCTTTACTAAACCCACATAAAGAATATTATATTGTGAAATGGATTTTAAGGTATCTTGGTAAGAATCCAACTTTTCATTCTACGTCCAATCATACAGATGTGAGGTATGTAATGCTTTGGATGCTAAGTTGGTATTGATATGATGAATAAGGCACTACAAGACACAAGCTTAAAGATTGTTGCTATGTCAAAATTTGACAACAGGTTTTTAAAGTATTGCTCTTCGTTCTAAGTTTTGGGATTATTAATTGATAAACTTGTTTTGCTGTCTTGCTCTATTTAGATTTTTCTTTTTTTGTTCTTCAAATTTGACAACAGGTTTGAAAATTCTTTCTTTGACTATCATAGGCTGATTGTAAGCACTTACATGTTCATTTGATCTAACTCTTTAGTATTCATATTTGATTTTACTAGTTAGATTGACTACTTTTTTTTGTCTACAAATGTTAGTTACTAGTTTTTGTTAGTGGGAGGAGTTGATTTGCATATGTGTATTTTTACTTTTCATATATTGAGCATGTTTTCACACTAATTGATATTTTATTTTATAATTATTGTCATCATTTTCTATTTTTGCTTTTCACAAATTCTTGTTTCTTTGGAAAACTTATTTTCTTACATACTTTGATATTTTTTATTTATTTCTCTTATCATTTCTAACCATTCATTCCTTTTATACTATCCTTTAAAATCTTATAAGATGATAAAGCTTTTCTAATTCTTAAGTTATGAATTCATTAAACCCTAAAGTACAAAATCTTAATTATAATAATCTTATAAATTATTACTATCTTATATTCTAGTTTAAAATTGATAAAAATTGCAACCCAATCTTTCCATATTTGAAAATAATTTATCACCAAAATATCAATTAAGGAAAACTTGAATTGAAAGGAAGATTAACATCTAATAATAACATCTCTACTCCATTAGACCTGTATGATTATTGAATATATTAAAAATAGGTTTGAGATTAATCTCCCTTGTGTAGAAAATACACATAAGATACTATATTTATGATAAAGGAAATATGGGCTAAGCCCAAAATACAAGTAAAGAATAATAAAAAAGAAACTAAAGATAAAAATACAAATATAATATACCTAACAATATATCTAAAACTCCTCCTTAAGTTGGTGAATACAAATTGTATGTACCAAGCTTGTTACAAATATAATCAATTCTCGGTTCCCGTAAAGACTCAGTGAAAATATCTGCTAATTGATCACTTGAGTTAATGAACTCAGTCTTGATGTCTCCATATACAATCTTTTCTCGAATGAAAGGATAGTCAATATCAATGTGTTTAGTCCTCTCATGAAAGACAAGATTAGAACTAATATGAAGAGGAACTTGATTGTCACATATAAGTGTCATTTGAGTAACATCTCCAAATTCTAACTCTCTAAGCAATTACTTAAGCTAAACAAGCTCACAAGTGGCTAAGGCCATAGCTCTATATTCTACTTTTCCACTAGATCTTACTATAACACTTTGTTTCTTACTTTTCAAAGAGATCAAGTTACTACCAATGAAGATACAATATCTAGATATACATATCAACCTTTCTCTAGGAAATTTTTTAGTCTACTTTAATATACAAATTATTGCATTCCAATGATATTCACATGGGGAATTAAGAAATTGGCTTACCACACTAACTGAAAAGGAAATGTCAAGACGAGTAACTGTAAGATAATTCATATTCCAAACTAATTTTCTATACTGTTCGGGATCTGACATGTGCTCCCCTTGATTTGGTAAAAGTTTAGTATTAGGATCCATGCGTGTGTCAATGGATTTTGAATAAATCAACCTAGTTTCCTCGAAAATATTCAATGCATACTTTCTTTGAGAAATAATAATACCATCGTTTGATTGTGCCATTTTAATACCCAAGAAATATAATTTTTCCAAGATCTTTGGTCTGAAAATGATCTTTGATCTGGGAGATGCCATAATTGTCACTACTTGTAAGAACTATGTCTTAAACATATACTATCAAGTATACGTTTCTAGCACTCGAGTGACGATAAAAGACTGAATGATTTGCCTCAAACGAAGTCATACCAAAATTTTGAACGTTGCTATATTTTCCAAACTAGGCCCTGTGAGACTGTTTTAGGCCATATAAGGATTTGCGAAGATAACAAGCCAACCCAAAAGACTCCCCTTGAGTAACAAATCCAGGAGGTTGCTCCATATAAATCTTTTCTTGCAAATCTCCATTGATGAACATGTTTTTAACATCCAGTTGATAAATTGTTGGAGAGCAACCATGGTTATAAATAAACAAATAGAAGTCATCTTTGCCACGGGATCCAACCTAAAAATTTGTGTGTAACCTTTGGCCACAAGACAAACTTTGAGAAGATCAATAGCACCATCAAGACCAACTTTGATAGCAAAAATACCCCTACAACCAACAACAAATTTCCAGATGGTAATGGGACAAGCTTCGAGATTCCATTATTATGACAAGCACTTAGTTTATCTAGCATGGCTTGACACCAACTAAGATTCGGTAAGGCATCATGAACAAATTTTAGAATGGTCATAGAAGAGATAGACGAAAGACAAGTATAAAACGGTGAAAACAATCGATGATAACATATGGACAAATTTGTTCGTCGGTAATATCCTCAATGAAATCAGAATTTAGAATTCTAATTCCCACCATCAATTTCATTTTGTCCCAAATTTACAATCATAGCGAAAAATTCCGCTGCCCACCGCGACATTGCCAGTCCACAACGAGAACTTGCCACTGCCCTCCGAGAGCCTTCCACTGCCCACTAATACTGCCCATCGTGATCTACTGTGAGTTTCATGGAATGAGTGTCCGTGTTCGTGACCTTTTGTCACTTTCTTGGGCAGCAGAAGCTTGCTAGTGTCCTTGTCGCGTTGCCTGACCTTTCGATCATGGAGGGACGCTGTCATGGTTTTTATCGCACCGACCGTCGAGGGACCCTTCTACGTTCATTGCCAGATCCACTTTTGAGGTAAGTCCTCATTTTACCGATGTCGAGATGGAATTTGGTCTGGCCATGCCTCTGTATCTAATGAATTTGCTTTAATTAATTTGCTGAATTTGATTTTAATTGATTTAGAGTTAGGGTTTTAATTGGTTTAAGGGTACAATTGGTTTCAATTGATTTTAAGACTACTATAAAAATTTCAAAGAATTTCACGCTCACAATAGTGTTTGTTATAAGATTGAATCTCTACTCACCTCATAATCATGTATAGTTTGCATACCAATCCCAAATTAGTAATCAATTGCTACTCCTAAACCAATTACTTCCCCAATAGCCCGTGTTCCAGCCTCAAATGTAGGACATTCAAAAAGCCTAAAAATATAATGAGATTCATGAAACTATTGGTATGCAACAATAGTAGAGAAACTATCATACGAGGGAGGATAAAAATATGTAGGGGTGATACTATTGCCTATTCTAAAGTTAGAAACTAAAACTGGGGTTTATGGTGCCATGAGCTAGAAAATTTCCTTCTTTTTCTTTGGAATTTAGAGCACAAATTACATATAGTTGAAATTCTAAAATGAATGTTAAAGTTGAAATTGCTGGAGAAATTCATAACTAAGTCATTAACTACATAGAATTGTACCTGAAAGTTGAACAGTTATGAGTTTAGCACTGAAAAAACACTCTTCTGAAGTTGAACTGTTTATCGACGGATACTACCATTGTAAATAAACGATTTTCTTGTAGTATCAAGTGTCGGAAGTTCATACTTAGTTGTCAAATCGGAGGAGACAAAGTAGTTGGCACTTGAGTTGTGTCACTCGGTGGTTTTTTAGAATGATGTCAGCGACTATAAACCTGAAGTGGTGGTGGAGAAGAAACTAACAACATAACAAATACAATCGTAGGATCACAAAACATAGGAATATTGACAGTACCAAGAACGTGGATTGTATTAGATGGAGATATATTGGAAGGGGAATGAATTTTAAAGTAAAAAGAAGACTCATTAAAAGGTAACATCTAAAAAAACAAAATATTGATTAAGAGAAGGAGAAAAACACTTGTATCCCTTTTGTGATTTTTTAAACCCCAAAAAAACACATTTGTCTGATAAAAAAGACAACTTATCAAGATCAAGATTAAAATTGTGAATAAAACATGTAGACCCAAAAATGAAGATAATCACGAGAAATAAAATGGAATGAGGTATTTTATTATCTAAAACTGAAGAAATTCTCATACCATTGAAGAAATTCATTGATGATAGCAGATTTGTTGACAGGAGCAAATGAAGGAGGATCCATAGTAGATGATTATGAAGAAAGATCAGTGTGAGCAATAACAACAAATCGAGGAGGAAGATGATGTAAAGCATAACACTTGTCAATTTGTGGCCGAACTTTCCACAATAGTCATACTTGTAACACCTTTTTTTGGTCTTGCGAGCGACAATGACTTTGGCAGAGGTGGCAGGTGCAATGAAGACAAAGACAATTTTTTTTTTTTAAAAATACCTTAAGTTCTAGATACCATATTCAATATAGTAAAAATAGATTTAATATTAGTTTCCTTTTCAGAAAATACACATGAGGTATTATATTTATAATAAAAGAAATATGCATTGAGCCAAAAGTACAAATAAAAAATAATAACAACAAAATTGAAAATAAAAAATAGAGAATAAACCAAACATTTTAAACCTAAAGCTTTTTTTTTTTTTCTGAATTTACTATTACTACATTGATTTTAGACTATGTTATATGATCCTTATCACAATATTGAATGACATGATATGACAAGTATCTACCTATATTATTGTAATAATTTTGAGGAAGCATGCATAGATGTTTGTTTTTTCATAGTCTTTTTATTATTGAAAATGTGAAAATAAGAATACTATTTACTTTTATATTTGTTAAAAATTTAATTTGAGGTATTTTTTATTTCCATGTTACATATCATATCAGTTTCTACAATTTTTAATTTTACGTTAAAAGAGTTTATATTTTCCCGAGAATAAGAAAATTGTTTTGTTAACTTTCACTATAATTTATCTTTTTTTTTATAATTTAAAAATATTTTTAAAATATGAAAAATTAAGGAAACATAGTTTTAATTACGACTAAGACATAAAATCATAACTTAAAACAAACTAGTCCTCAGTTTTTATCTAAACTTATGTTTTCAAAATTACAAGGCTCACAGTGACGTGAATTTATTTACAGAATAATTTTTTTGTCTTGAATTGTACATAAATATACCTATTTTGGGTGTTAATTTGTTGAGTATTTATATATATATATATATATATATATATATATATATATATATATGCTTCTTTTTTTATACATATAAACTAAATGATAAAATGTAACAGCCCAAAATCTATTTATAAAGTGCACACACTTTTGAATTTAGAGTATCAAACTTGATAAAAGATTCAAGTAGAAGACATACATGAACACATGTATAGTATAGTCATGGTATCAAAGTTTTTCAAAAGAAATTAATATTTAAAAGACTAGTACTAAAATGAAAATATAAGACCATGCATTACATCATGTCCATATATATTAAACAAAAATATCAAGAATTTTCGAATGAACATCTACTCACAGCATTATAATGAACATTACAAAAGAGAACACAGACAAAAACATCAAAATAGAAAGGGTAAATTCTCAAAATAGAAAGGATAAATTTATTGACGGACCTTAAGAGATACTAAGGGGCCATGGCTCCATTCTTTTTTTACATTTATATATTTAATATAATTTTTGATATACCTTTTAAAAATTTAATATTTTTAGTATATTTTATATATTTGATATTTTAATAAATTTTTATACATTTATATATATATATATATATATATATATATATATATATATATATATATATATA
>Ga0099822_1001036_pt1 | contig 30520 bp, 14 predicted proteins | sample CowpeawhiteBW_FD_76839 | JGI IMG/M metagenome (GOLD analysis project Ga0099822, IMG submission 76839) | Root nodule microbial communities of legume samples collected from California USA - Cow pea white BW | ecosystem: Host-associated > Plants > Roots > Nodule | place: USA: California | collected... | reverse complement strand
TATAAAATTCAAAAAAAAAAATTGGGGGGGCCAGGGCCCCTCCCTGCCCCAAAAAGATTCGTCGTTGAGAGTGAAGTTGGTGAAATCTAACTCCAACAACACCATTTCATATAATTTCTTGTCTTTTTCACCGTCTAAGCATTTTAACTATCAAAGTTCACCTTTTACTTCTTTATGCATAATTTTATTTTCTTGCACAAAACTCAAATAATGGAAGTATTATTTAGTCTAAATTAGTTATTAATTACACGATTATTTAGTATTGCACGAGTCTCTTAAACAAAATGATATTTCAGTCTTACCTACTATTTGCATAATTTGGTACTTTTGCCAAATTGTTAACATTGTTTCCAGATTTTGAATTTTCTTCAAAGACAGGTCTTGAGGACAAGCCCTAGGTTGATGGAGGGGAAATTGTTATAACCGTTTTGGTAGATTACAGTTTTCCAACACTTCTTTCATTCAGTTAGTGTGGATTATAATTAATATATTGTAATTATGGGTCATAAAAACCCTTTCATTCAATATTAAAATAGAGAGAAATATTTATTTTAAAAGTGGTTGTTGTGATTAAGCGCGTGTATCTGAGTTATGAAAATAATTTGTGAGTAAGTGTTTAGTGCGGGCGGTGACTACGACAATATGATGAAAAAGTGGCAGAACAGTGCATGTATGCAAAGTTCAAGAGGTGGCTAATGATTAGAGAGAAGTGAGTCGGTGGGTGGGTTTGAAAGAATAGAAAGACCATAACACAACCTCAAATGGGATTTAGTTTCTTGCTTGGTAGTTTCAGGGCCATAACTATACTAATCTAATTGATCATTGTCCTTGACAGTATGTGGTTGTTCCTAACAAGCATAAACCAATATGTTTAACTAATTGCATAAGACTAAGAGCTCATTACATGATAATTGAGTCTCATGTTGTCGTAGATTTTATCCTCGTCCTTTTTGCATGACTGCAAACGTGTAGCCCTTACAACAAATAAAAAGGTAAATAATGGAAGAACAAATATTAAAGATATTCAATTGAATTACATTACCACGTTGGATAATTGTTATTACCATTTGACTTTCATTGTGTATATCATGATAAGGAGTAGGAGAGTAAAAAACTAACCAATACTTAAGACTAAAAATATGCAAAATTATATATTATGTGACTTAAAGTATATTTAAATTTAAATTTTTTTATAAGGGGGTCTTTTATCTTCTTTGGAGAAAATAAAATCGACATTAAGTGCTTTTGTGGAAAATATGAAAATTGTAATGGAAAAAAATATCATGAAGAACACCAACGTCTTTATCTTTGAGAATTACTCTATTAGAGCAATTGTTTAATGATAACCAAAGAATAATATTATGTAAAAAACTTTACAATACATAGGTTACTTTTACATGTGTCTTTTTGATACCAAATACACTTGTACTTAATGCAAAAATTTAGATCAAACCTCACAACAACAATGTACTATAACACTCTGGTACAAGAGTACAAGAAAAGTCAAATATAAGCTTATAGTGTTTTTAATAGTGATATCTAAACATTATGAACTTTTAAGTGTATAATATATAGCTACTATTATCCACTCCATTGTTTATCTTAGTTGATATGAGACTTTTCAAAATGTATTATTTTTACTTATCCACCAAATTATAATGTTGAAGTGATACTTTTTCACGGTCTACATTTGATAAGCTTAGTTGATGGGTAATCGATAAATTTTAAATCGAAGTGGGCATTGAGATTTTGTTCAATGTCTATGAAATCATTTTCTTAAATTAATTTCAGTTATTAATTTAGTAATTAATTAGTTTCTTTTTGTGTAAAATTGTTTAAATTTTGTTTAATCTTGTGCAAATAATTATTTTTTTTAAGATTAAATATTTAAAAGAATGAGGATGAAGAATGCAAGTATGCCTTGTTTCAATTATTTACCTTTGAATTCCATTTGCGAATATAACCCGATGTTAAAGTAAAAATATAAAAATAATGGTTCATCATTTCATTTAACTTTTACTCATAAAAGGAACACGTTCTACAAAAATATATATTAACAAAAAGTAATAGTGACCACAAGATTGATTCTTCAACGAATGATGCAATTTTAGTGTGACTATGATGACTTTATCAGGTAATAAGGTGTTGCACTTGGGTTTGGATTTAGATTTTGACTTTATGATGCGTACTTTGAATCTATATATAGTCAATTAAGACATTATTTTGCATGTGTGCTATGCTCTCTTTGAACATATTTTGTAATGAAATTAAATAAATAGTGTATGCTTGATTACGTTTTGATGGGCCATGGTTGAAGCACATTTGAAGCTTTGATATCTTGATTAAGTTGATGAAACATGGCATTATATTTTATCTGTCCTAAGTTACAAGCTTCTTCTAAAACCTATATTTATACGAAGAACTTATAAATAAAAAAAACAGATCCAATGTTTTCTCCTGAAAACAGGTAACCTCAAATATCCACGTTCATATCCTATAAACTAGTATGCTTTCACTACATGCGGAAACCATAAGTTTGTTCTAAACATAGAAACTCATCATCCACCAAAAGAGAAGGAATGATGATAATTAAAAGAAAAAACGGTTTATTGTAATTTAGGTTTTGAAAAATGGAAGGAAGCACAGAAAGTGATACTGGGTTTTGTGGTTCTCCTACGATAGTTCAGGTTTTTCAAAAGGTGTGCATATATTTGATTGGTTTAGTTTATGTTGCAGTGTTGTATGGGGCTAATTGTAAGTGATGATGAGGGAAAGAAGAATGAAATGTTTATGTAACAGGTATTTGCAGAGTTGATAGGGACATATTTTTTAGTATTTGCTGGGTGTTGCTCTGTGGTTCTTAATAATTCAGAAAAGACTAAAGGGGTAATAACATTACCGGGAGTTGCCTTAGTGTGGGGTTTCACAGTAACGATCTTGGCTTATTCTCTTGGTCACGTCTCTGGTGCTCATCTCAATCCTGCAGTCACTCTCAGCTTAGCTATCTATCGTCGCTTCCCTTTCAAAATGGCATGTTATCTATCACCATATCAATTTGTTTCTACTCGTGAAATTTGTTTTATGCATAATTATTTGTTACAGGTGCCTTTGTATTTTATTGCGCAAATATTGGGATCTTTCCTTGCTAGTGGGTCGTTGTACTTTCTGTTTGAAATAGACGATAATTCTTATTTTGGAACAAGGCCAGCAGGATCTCAAGTTCAATCTCTTGTTTTTGAGTTACTTACAACATTTCTCTTAATGTTCGTTGTTTGTGCAGTTTCAACGGATAAAAGAGCGGTCAGTATATTCTATCAGTGCACTTTTTCTATTCTTCAATTCCTTTCGTTTCATTTTCACATTCATGTTACACTTTATTGAAATCAAAATACTTCTTACCTGAATAAAAATATTAACTAGTTTATCATAAATTTAGGTAATTTCAGTAATTGATTTAATCATTATTTTCTCCTACTATTATTTTTATTGTTTGTCTCTATGTATTAAGAAATATGAGGTTATGTATTTAATCATAAATTGAAGAGTAATTCTTATTATTTTCATTCAAAATATGTTAGATAACAAAATTATCATGTTTTCTTATGATTTTCATGTCATTACCTACAATGACGGATCACCACTTTCATTTTTGGATTCCTCCTTATTAACCAAGAGATCTTTAATAAGACACAAATAAGTAAGATGGCAATACAAGATATTAGTTACTCAATTGAAAATATCAAAAATTTTGAATATTCAATAAACTAAAATCATTTAATAAAAACTCAATTAAAAATATTTATATTAATTAGGCAAAAATATTATCTATATCGATACAAAAGGATATTTTATTTTGTATCCACGTCTCTATTCTCAATTTTATCCTTTAATAAATAATATTTGTTTGAGTTAAAACAATTGTTTTACCGAATTTACCTTTTAAGTAACTGATTTGTAAGATTTAAGTATTTCATTAACTTAATTTTTCTTTTAAATTAATCATTTTTAAACTAAAATAAAGATCTTTAATAAAAGAATATTTACAAAATTATTTATTTTTTAGTTTTAAAATTAAAAAAAAAAAAAAACACACATTTTCACTAATATTGATAAATTCTTTAAGCCAGTAGCATTACAGAAAAAGCTAATAATATTATGCACGTCTGAAATTCATTTTCAAAGACTATAACTGATGCAAATCCCTCTTTCTGTAACAGATTGGAAAATTAGGAGGGATTGCTGTTGGTATGGCAGTTATAGTAGACGTCTTCATTGCTGGGTAATTCAGTGCTAAATTTGTTACTAAAGTAATATTTCAGACACGAAGATGAAAACATTTTTTTTGTTATTTGGGTTATAATAGGAAGATTTAATTTACAAAAAGAGTATTCGATTTTTGAGTGGAGTTTGATAATTAATGGCATGCAGACCTGTGTCAGGAGCTTCGATGAACCCAGCTAGAAGCCTTGGACCTGCTTTGGTGATGAACGTTTACACTGGATTTTGGATTTATATAGCTGGACCATTTGTTGGTGCCATACTTGGTGCAACGTTTTATAACTTTATTAGACACACCAATAAACCACTTAGGGATATTGCCTCCAATTCAAAAATACTTAAAGTAGCATCTATGTCAAGTTTTCCATAGACAACATTTCATTTACCAAAGTTAAGGTACTCTTCATTTCACTCACCATTCTAGATTGTTTCTTGGTGTATGCGAAGAGAAATAAAATGGTCAAATTTAGAATTTTCATCTTCATTTCTCTCTTAGAATATGTGTAAGAACATGCTAAGATTCTGTCATTTATTCACATTTTTTGTCATGGAATCTTTATTAGGATAAATATTGTAGAATAAGTATTGAGATATTTTATTTATAGTATAGAAAGATAAAAATTATTATTTTGGATATATAATAGTGTTATTTCTGCTAGTTTTGTTTTAATTTTTATAAATAGTTAATATAATTGAGCATATGTTTTATTTTTAATAATATCATTAAAAAGAAATATAATAATTAATATACAATTAAACTTGAATAAATCATTAAGATAAAAGACTTTAGTTGGTGAAGAGTTTTTTTAACCGTATGTATTGTTGCATTGTAGTATAAAATCGTCTCAACAGGGACTTGCAAAGGTTTAACAATAATTAGATCAACTATTACACTCTTATGATTCAGATTTTAATAAGAGATTTTATGAGTTGAATATTGAATGATTTTAATAAGAGATTTTATGAGTTGAATATTGAATTAGAGGGTATTGTTGATTGCTTTTGTCTTCCCTTTCTCGTCAGATTACAATTTCCCTTCTTTTATCTCGAACTTTTCAAGACCATTGCTCTAGAAGCACTCTCTTTGGTAGATTTAGATGCATCTCTGCTATCTAGAACGTAGGGAATTTAAACCCAAGGTGATCTCTTAACTCTTGGCAGCCTAAACCCCTACATTACTGCTCGAGCCTTTTTCCCCACCTAGCATCCCCTCTAGATACTTAATTTAGCACCAGTACAAGTCTGAAAAGTTTATTGGACCACAATTCAAATTAGTTTCTTAACTTAGTTTAAACTAGTTTAATTAAACAACTTGCAGCAAATTGATCTTAAACAGTAAGAGATAATATAAAAGATAAATGCATCATAAAAGAAAGGAAATTCAATTACAAACAACCTTGCTTCTTTAGTCTTAGCCACTCATGATGAGCATGGATCTTCTCAATTTACAACTCTTCATTCCCTATACAATTAATCTATGAAAATTTTAGGAAGAAGGAGTACAAGAGAGACTTATTCTCTTCAGATTTGCTTGCCTTTAGCACGAGAAGAGGTCACTGTTTTATAGCATGGTATGGGCGGTGCTCAGCTAGTTTTCCCAGGCTCAGCCACACAATCTTCATGTCCTGGATTTCCTTTCTGTTTGAGCTCGGCCTAAGTTCAGACCAATGGTGAGGTTTTTCTGTCAATGAGTTCATTGGGTTCTTTTCACTTCTATTACTTTTTCAAGTTTGTGGCTTAGCAACGTTCCTTTGACTTAGTAGTAAGACTTCTGACCGTGTTCTATATCTTCAACTATTGTGGCTGAGTTGGGTTGGTATGGCTCAGCCACTCGATACCTATTTCCTTTGTTTTTCTACAAAAAAGTGACATGTAATTTAAGATTTCTCATTTATAATCCAAAAAGTTTGGAGGCATGATGTTTGAGCAAAAGAATGAATGTTTTCTTGAGAAAAGTGTTTTTTCACCTAAGATAAGATTCAAATTTGTTATGCAAAATGGATATTATGCAGACACTTATCAATTGTATATTAACGTTTAATAAACACACATTATTATAATTAGAGGTCAATCACTTTTTTAAATTACCTTAAATACATTAACATATTTAAAAAAAATTAATGAAATATTTATTATAATAACCTCATTATTTACTCATTTTTTATATTTGTTTCTATTACACTTTGATACATTTAACTATTTATAATCTTGTATGAAGATTGATAGTATTTTGAGATCATGAAAGGAATAGTTGATGGGATAGAGAAATTTGTGAAGATAGTAAAATGTGGAAGTAGTAGTTGAAAGTAGTATGTTATATAGTTGTAAGTGGTGTGTTAGATGTTATCTTACTTGTTGTCATGCATAAAATGGTAGAGTACGTGGGTATTTACAGACCTCATCTCACTTACATGATTATTTTAAAACATTCTAACTAGAACTTATGTAGAATGTTCTAGATTTTTTCCTATGTAGAATGTTATTGATTTTTTTTCTCCTATCTTAGGCTTTTTTACATTGTTCTAGAATTTTCATTACATTTCAATAAGCATATTTTAGGATTTTCTAGATTCTTTTAGAATTTGCATTACACTTTAATACAAATCATTGTTTTATCTTAGCAACTCATCTTTAAAAACACATTCAAATTTGAATTTATTAACAAAATAATCTTATACATATATATATATATATATATATATATATATATATATGTGTGTGTGTGTGTGTGTGTGTGTGTGTGTGTGTGCATGTGTGTGTGTGTGTTGTGTGTGTGTGTGCGTGTATGTGTGCATGTGTGTGTGTGTGTACGTGTGCATGCGCATGTGTGCATGTGTGTGTGTTGTGTGTGTATGCATGTGTGCATGTGTATGCGCGTGTGTGCGTGTGTATGTGTGTCTGTGTAAAAAATACAAAAAAAGAAAGTAATATTGAACTAAATTTAAAAAGTAATAAAGTCATTTGGAGTCGAAGGTTAGGATGTGTTAGCTCGAACCAAAGATCGAGAACTATCAACTTGAGATGAAAGTCGAGACGAGCCTACCTAGGCCAAAGATATAGATGGATCGACCTAGGTGAAGGTTGAGACGGGTTGATCAAGGCGAACGATTGAGATGGTGAAGTCAAGCCGAAGTTTGAGGTAGGCCAGTATGGGCAAGGTAGCACAGTGTGGCCTAACCAAAGGAAAAAATGGGTCAACTCACATTAGAGGTAAAGATAGACCGACCTAAGTCGAAGGTAGAGAAGGGTTAGTTTGAGTCGTCAAAAACTGAAGATCAAGACGAGTTGATTAGATCGATGATGGAAACAACGTGACCTAGGCCAAATTTTGAGATAAGCTAAGTCAGGTCAAACTGAAGTTCAAGATAGGTCAAGTAGGGCCTAAGGTGGAGACATGCTAGCTTAGGCGATGGTGGGGTTGACCAAACCATAAGTTGAGGCATATCGTTTAAGGTCGAGACATTTTCCAATGACAAAGGTCGAGATGAACTAACCCAAGATAGAGGTCGAGACAGTTTGGGTCATGTTGAAGGTGAGACAGGTTGGACCATGCTAAAAGGGATACAGGTTGGGTCAGGACATAGACGAGACAGGCCAAAGGTCAAGATGGGATGAAAGTGAAGGTGAGTTGTCTAGGGTTGAGGGTTAAGACAAGTTGTCCATGGAAGAAGGTAAAGATCGGTTGTCCAAGACCGAAGGTCGAGACATAATGATTGAGCCAACGTTGAGATAAGCAACGTGGGTCAAAGTTTAAGACAAGTGGACCTAAGTATAAGGTAGAGACGGCTAGTCCAGGCCAAAGATCAATATAGGTCATCTAGGTTGAAGTTCAAGACATTTCGTCTGGGCCGAAGTTTCTGATGTTCCAATCGGGCCAACAGTTGAGACGACGTGGGCCAAAGGTTAAGATAGGCCATCTTGGGCTATTTGAGGCCAAAGATTGAGAAGAGTCGACTAAGCTAATGATGGTGATGGAGCAGCCCAAGCCAAAGTTCAAGATGGATCGGCTCGGGCAAGAGGTTGACACAGGTCAGCCCGATAGAAGGATAAGCCTTATTAGCATGATTAAAGGTCAAGCCAAGTAGGCTTGGGTCGAAGTTTAGGCCAATTCGACCCAAGTTGCAGATCGAATCGAGTCAACCCTAGCTTCTCTAGATTTCCAATTCTACCTTCTTCTTCTACTATTATTCCTATGAGCAGTTTGGTCAATCTCAGGATCAAAAAGAAGATGCCCAACTTTTGTTTTTCTTCTCATGCAGAACAATAACCATTAGACAAAGCAAGGCAGGTACAAGAGAAATATATACACAATTTCAATATACTAAAATAGAAAGCAAAGTGAATTTACAAATAAATGAAAGCCTAAACCATAAAATAGCACACAATTGACTAAATAACAACAAATAAATTTCCGACAATGGTGCAAAAAACTTGTTAACTTTTTGGCAAGTGTACCAATTCATTACAAGTAGTAAAATGGAAGTCCTAGTATCATTTTCTTAAGGGATTTTCATTTGTTTGTCTAATTACAATTATTTACTAATTTTGGCAATAGTGAAATTGTTGATTTGATCTAAGAGAAAAGCATACAAAATGATAAAAGTTAAGATGTGATTCGGTAAAAAGCTTCATTTGGATTGGATTTCATGAACCAATTTTGGTGCAACAAGAATGCAATATATCTCCATTCTACTCAACATTCACATGATAAGCATACTTGTCCTAATTTCTTAAAAACAAGTTCGAAATCTATATGTTAAATTACCAATTCCTTGGCAAGTGAACATACAATTTACATTAAGCACAGATGTGTAGAATGACCGAGAGATTTAGTCTATTCCTAGAACCAAAACTCTTCGATGTTCTATCCATCTCTAAGTTCCAATTCATCTTCCAACGATTTAATACTCATAGATAACATGATATTCCATCATAATCATTAACAATCTAGATAAAACATTAGAATAACAAAAGAGATTATATTGCATTTGGAGAGTTACACAAAATATGAGTTCATTGCGGAGGAATATGAATTATGAATGCCCCAGAGTTGCCTTTGACCAATCCCTGGTTTCTCTGTGTTTTCATACAAACAACACACATATTTTCATTTCATTCATGACAGATTAACAACTTCCAAAATCCGTCTTCTCGTTGAGCGAGAACTTGGGCGAGTGAGGATTTCAGTTTCACTCACAACTATCCTTACTCACTGAGCAAGACAACATACTCGATGGGCGAGTGGCAAGCTTAACTGCTAAGCAAAGACTTTTGTGGCTAAGCGAAAATTGGTTTTGACACGCAACTCTCAAATCCTCTTCAAATGTCCATTCTTCTGCATAATAATCTCAAGACAGCAATTTATTTCCAACTTAAAAGAAAACACAAAAGTCTTACTTATTTCCATGAGAAGAACAAATAACACACGAATGAATACAAATTTTAAAGTAAAATAAACGTGAATAATAAGTATCTATCATGTTTATCACACATATTTAGATAATGGAATCAATGTGTGAATAAGCTTTCTAATGTAGGATTTGATAATAGACTTGAGTTTAAGTGGTTTAGTTCTCTTCTTATTTTTATTACTCTTGATCTTTTTCTCGTATCATTTCTCTATATTTTTATTTGTTTAACATTTTATTGGGAGATTGTTTTATATATTTTGAGCATAAATTTTGTTTGATACTCCATATTTTATTTTCTTGGTTTTTTCTAGTAATATATTTCATGTAATAATAAGTGATAAATGAATTATTAACTTTAAGTCCAAGTGAAATGTCAATGTTAATAATGATGTCTAAAATTAATTTTATAAAAAATATAAAACTTATAGATAAATTTATTTTATAATTTATTTTTCAAAAAATTGTGCATATTTATCGTCGGAAAACAAAAGTAAACTGTATGAAAATTTTATCATTTTATTATTTAAATATTTATATTTAACAGCTTTTACCGTGAGAAATAAATAAATAAAGTAGTATAAGATCAATAAGCAATAACTAATTTCATCTAAATAAATAATAAAGACACAAAAAAAATGAGATTAAATTTCATCAATATCAATTCATATTGAATGATCTAATGATTAGAATTCGCGTGATTGAATTTAATTGTCTCTATCTCATCTTATTTCCTCTATTTTTGTTATCAACCCGGATATGGAAATTCAAAATACAATGAAAGGTTTTGTTTAGAAAAAAAAAAATAGAAACTGTTTTCGAAAATTGACGTCGTACCAAACTAACATTTATCCCCACAGAAAAAAAAAAAAAAAGGCATGTATTGCAGTCCACTTGCATTGAAACAAATAATAGCAATTTTCTGGTACAAAAAATGAAAATTAACATTTGAAAATAGATCTCGTATCAAACATATTTAAAAAATAAACAAAACACTTTATTTTATTGATTGTAGTAGGCAAATCACGAACAAACTCAATTACTTTATATGTAAAGATATATTATTTTAAATATTAGACACTTCGATGCAAACAGCTAGTCTTATTCATGAAACTTTGATAATTGATTAATAAGATCAACAAGGAACAAAAACTTATATAAAAAAGTGGTTCATAATTTAAATAATCTTGGTACATTCTAAGTATATTTACATTATTAATAAGAAGAGGATAAGAATTTGAGTGTGAATATATCAAGCGTAAAAGAAAATTTAAAATGATAAAATATATAAATTTTAATGGGGAAGCCTTTTTTTTCATCATAAAAGCAATTATATAACTAACTTATCTTTAAAAAAATATTAATTTTATTGCAGATGCTTACCCTACAAACTAGTTTGGTGACTATAATATAAAGTCATTGGATGAAACTATATATTTGCTACCACAAATTTCATTAGAAAATTCAACAGGTTTCAATACATTTTCAAATTCATCTATCAAATCAAAAACTTTTTTCGACTAGTCAAATTTAGAGGTTAATGAAATTGACTTCAAATCTTTTATTAAGTTCTTCTAAAGGTTTATTAACTTATATTTATAAAATGTACACATTTGTAAATTCTAACTCAATCATTTTAAATTTCATTTTAATTCTCAAGTCAATTGCCTTAATTTAATCACGGGTCGAACTGTATCAAGTGAGGATAAAGTCTAATTAATAGTTTGATTAAAATATCACTCCAAGTTAATTTATTCTCTTAAGTCTACACCATGTGCTATGATTTCTCTAAAAAGAAAAATAAAACAATAAAAAATAGAAAGTACATATAATTTATTTAAAAGTAAAATAATAATAAAGTTTTCTAACTAGCGGTTTGTAAATATATTTTATGAAATTAAAACTAGGATTACCTAAAATGCATTTACGATTTTAAAACAATAAATGTTTTTCCTTTTCATTCAGAATTTCTTTTAATTCTTAACAAATGCCATAGAAAACATTATGCTAATAATAAATAAAAACTAAAGTCCTTTCATAATATTTTGTCAAATTCCTTTTTTCGGAAAAAGAATCAAATGTAGACATTTGACGTTCCTTAATCAAAGCCAGTCCTTATCTTTTCAATAGCACCTAAAAATCACACTCATTTGAGGTACTCAATAATACTCACACTTTATTTTGGGACCACTAATTCTCATAATGAATATTGAAGAAAAATGATTGTTACACTCTATCAATAATCAATAATGGAGTTAAAGCCAAAATAAAAAATAAAAAATGAGAAAATGTTATCTATAATTTATGATAACAAGCACAAATGTAATGGTGGTATTTGTTATACGAGGAAAGAATTACTTTAACAAGTATGCAAATAAAATAGTACATCTTTGGCAATTAACTACTAGTAAACAAAACGTTCATGTTAAGGAACTGAAGCAGAAGTAGTTTTTGTCTAATTTATTTGAATTTAATATTGTTATTATAAAAGCACTAATCACTCATGAAATTTAGTTAAATTTTAAATCTAAACATAGTTTGAATAAATATTATCACAAGTATGGACCACAGAAACATTAACGTGTATGGGTATTTATGGATAAAATCCGTTAACAAATATCTATGAATAATAGTTAATAGATAATGTAATATTCACTTATAAATAGTTTGGATGTTGGTATTATATTACCCTTATCCACAATGAAAAATTAAATTTAAAATTAATTTATATTTTATTAAATTTAAATTAATTAAAATTAAAATATTTGTAAGACCCTAGAAAATGCTCTAAAGTGATAGTAGTTTAAAAATAGTAAAACTCGATTATTTTAATATTAAAAAGTTTTAGTATAAATAGAATTGTTATAAATGAATTTTATTATTTTAAAAACATATTATTTCTCTATAAACTATTTTTCTAGAGTTCTATGACTTCTCTCTAAGGGTTATTCCCCTCTGTTCGCCTGATTGAAGATCTGAGACTATAGGAATGATCCTCCTATTGAGTTCTTCAAATTGGACCGATCAGTTTCTTTGTTCGTGTAAGTTAAGTTTCAGCCATTTTTCCTTGGTCTTCTTCCAGTTTTTTATGCATGTGAGGCTTTTCTGCTTGCATGTGTTCTTTTAATCTTCTATATGAGTCTTAGTTGATTAGTGATCGTAACAGTAGGTCCCGATCATTCTTGTGTTGTTCCTAGGTATAGATAAAGCACCTTGTGGAGCTAAAGGTATTGAACTATCTTAGGGCTATTTGTGCAGTTTGGTCAGGTAAGGAAAGCTAGTTTTTTGTTGAATTGATTATCTAGATAGTTAATTGTGATGTGGTTTGTTGAATTGATGAGTTGTATGTTAAACTGTTTGATGTGATTTGTTGAATTGATGAGTTGTACGTTGAACTATTTGATTTTGATTTATGTTTAGTCTTGATTTAGGGAAAGGTTTGGACTTGTGTTCTGAGTGATTGAGTATCATATTTAACTCTTCAAAACCATTTGGAATCAAAAACGCTAAGAGAAAAGGTGCCCAATTAGTCAAGAACACAAGAGAAATTTCCCCCCAAAATTCTTGTTTTTGATACATCGTTGGGTACCGTTACAATGTTGTCAAGCGTCAGGCCACTAACTTGGTACCGTCGGTCGCCACTTTTGGACTGCCGAACACTAGAAACCAGTGAATTCCAGGGGATGGGCATCAGGCACCACTTTTCTAGCATCTGGCGCCACCTTGTTTTTCTTATCTATGTTCCTTTGGTAAAATGAAGATTCTCACTTCGTTAATCATTATATCAAGCTAAAATTTTGACAGTTGATCCTAGACACATGATTTTTCAGTTTGACCGATGGGATCTTTGTTTTAAAGTATGTGGTTAGAGTAATTATTTTTACCATTTCGATGTACTTTATGTATAGCATTATTTTCCATGTTTTGCTTGTTTATCTAATTTGATTGTTTTAAGGAGTTTTGTGGTTGATGTGAAGTATGTTTATGGTTCTCATTATGATGAATTGAATATAATATGATGCGGTGAATGTGATGAAGTTTGAAGGATTTCAAAGGAAATTCTTGGTGGTGTTATTGTTAGTGTATACCTTAATATAAGAGAATTTAGAAGAAGGTATCCTGACTCTAATAATCATTCAAACCCAAATAGAGTATAATGAGTTATATGGTGAGAGTGACAGAAGGTCCTAGCCTTTGGACTTGTTCTTCGGCTAGGTTAACCTTGTGTGGTTATGTGATGACCTCTTGTGTCTTAGTACTCTACGGAGACTAGAAACCATCACAAGTGTAGACCTTCAGTGGTACATATATCTATGACATGTATATGGATAATTGAGTTTAGTGTCAACTACTTGCGTGATTATATATATAGATATGTTATATACCATGTTTGTAGGTTTTTGGCATGATATAAATATATGTATGAACATTTATTTTGTACACTAGCTTACCCTGTTGTGTGTTTTGTACTTTCTTATGTTGTTTCTTCTTTTGCAATGATCACCTATTTGGTAGGAGTAGATGAAGTTGTAGGTGTAGAGGCACCTCTGGCGAATGAAAAGCTATCAGTTAGAGTTATAGAAGGTCTCAAAGAGTTTTAGTAAGTGAATAGTTTTGTATAGGCAATTTTAGTTTAGATTAAGTGTATAATACACTTTTTTTGTAATCTTATCTTTTGTAAAACTATATTAATATACTTTTACACTGGATTATCTATTTTGAATGCTACGATGAAACATTTGATGTTATTAAATTTTATTTTATATTTAATTTAATTTACATTATATATATATATATATAATTTTATTTAGATTTCATTTTAAAAATCTATAATTTTTTTAAATATTCACAAGTATCAATATCCACATGCTTTTTAAAATCTACAAGTAATTTTTAAATGGGTATTCAATGAGTAATAGAGCAGATAAGGGATCAAATTTTTCATTATAGGTGAACAGGGGCAGCTTAACGGTTTGGGAGACCTAAAGCAAATTTAAAAAAGTGAGGCCTTTTACTTAAAATTTATTTTTTTGAGTTTTTTTATGCAAAATTATTTATTAAATTTTCATAATTAATTTCATTTAACATTTATTTCTCGATAGATAATATGACTAATCTGTTTTTAATATTTCTTGAGACATTATTGGTCTTAAATAAGTTTTTATTATCTTTAGCTTTAACATTATTCTGTATATTATATATGCATTTGGAAAATAATCTGTTCTTTTTATATAATTAAGAATGTCAATTGGTTTATCATTTTTCAAACCTATAATTTTCCTTAAGATATTTAATTTTGGAAATTAAACCAAATTCATCAATATCCAAAAAATTATCATGTTTTAAATATTTTTCAAGGTTTCATAATTTTTCTTTCAACAATGAAATATCTACACATTGTAATACACGAGACATTTGCTCTTTTTTGTTGGCTTCTTTTTGTTATTCAATTAAAGTCTCAATTCTTCTTTTCTTTTGAATTTTTCAATAGTGTGATTCAAATTTTCTAGTTGGCATATCTATATATTTTTATATTAAATAAAAAATGAAAATATAAAAACATTACTAAAGATAAATATATAAAACGAATGAATTAAAACAATAAAATCTGGTTCTAGTTGTCAAGAAAATAAACTCAATAGTAGACTTGCAATATCTTGAAGTCTCAAGTCTCTTTTTCGTTTTTAAGTCTTAACTTTTTTCACAAACTTGCAAAGTTGTTTATTTTAAGATTAATCATTGATAAAAATAATTAAAAAAATATTGCTCTTCTAAACTCAACTTTGAATTATGCTCCAATTAATCTATTATCTACCCAAAGACTAAACCATAATCTAATTAATAGTTTTGTAAAAAAATTCAATTTTTCCTTAAGATATATGCAAAAAAAAAAAGAAGACCTCTCGAAACTTGTAAATCTAAAAATACTTAAAAACAAAACTAGACAAAAGAAACATATTTCTAATTCTAGTACAAAACCAAAACAGAACAAAAATAACAATAACACATTTTAACTTATTAATTATTGTTTTTAATGCTAATAACATACACTAATAATAATTTCATTAAATTTTATTCCCAAACATAAATTTATAATTAATTTAATAGAGCCATACTAGTAATAAAATATTTTTTTGAGACTTTTTTTATCTTAAACATAATTTTATAATTAGTTTAATAAAGGTATATTAATTAGTACTTAAAAAAATTTGAGGCCTCTTTTTTTTTAAACATAATTTTATAATTAATTTAATACATAAATATTAGTAGTAAAAATGGTTTTTTGAGGTCTTCTTATACTTAAGGTCTAAATGTTTTACTCCCTTTATCCTTGAACCGGTCATGTAAGTAAAATAGTGTGTAAGTACTATTTATATTCAATCCTACCTGTTGTTATTTCTGATTAGAAATTCTTTATTAAATTGGATAAATTGTACAAACTATTCACTCGAATAGTTTTTATGTTTAATTAACATGTACAAACACTTAACTTTCGTTATAAAGATAAATGGTACAATGTATTTTAAATAATCAAGGAGATTAACATAATGTAAACTTATTAATGTAATGTTCTTCAAATAATTAAGAAAATTTAGTGTAAGGATAAAAAATAAGAAAAATTATGTAATTTTACGATTTAATTAATACAATTCACTAAACAACATATAATGCAATTTAATTAATATAGAAAAAGGATGAAGATAAATAAAGACCTAATTGTTGTACTCTACACTCTTCCAAAACTAAAAAAATAACATTTTTATTGTATAACATAAACAAATAAAGATAATTATTTTAAAAAATATTAATATTATTTTTTTTATTGAAACGGTATACATAAAAAAAGATTGATATGTATTACACATGCAATATATTTCAGAATATTTAATGTATAAGCTAGATGAAACGGTGATTGCGACCTTTTTCATAGGGTCAAAATAGCACCGAAGCCAACACGTGCTTCTCTCGTTCAATCTTTATTGAGAACATGAATTATGCTATGAACCTTTACTTTTTTTTTTCTCATGTAGTTACATTTATTTTTTTTTTGAGTTTTATTGTCGTTTGTAAACACTTTTATTCAATGCAAAAGTTTTTTCATATTTTACTTTAATAATATTTTTACTAAAATTTAGTGAAAGAACAGATGATTTTGTAAATTTTTTTTTTTACTAACTCGGATTTAATTAAAATTGTCCTACTACATATTTTTTAATTAAATTTGTATTTAAAAATTTTATGTCATCAAATGTTTAACAGTTTCTAATCTTTGTTTAAAGATTCTATTGTTTAATTTTTATGTGATGTAAACACTACTTTCATTCTCTTATTTTTAATTTATTGATCGATTTATTTCTCAACTCATCAAGTTGTTTATGCAAAGTAAATGAATGAGTTAATTGACTAATTGAAAAAAAAAGAAAAAGGTGCTGATTACCATAATAAAAATGGAACAAAAATAATAATAAAAATAAATACTAATAATTAAGACAAAATATATAATAAAATAATTAAAAAAAACATTTTGATATAAAAACTTTTATTTCATTGATTGAATTTTAATTAATGATTAAGGTAATTAAACATGAGTCAGATTTTTAATAACTATTCTTTATATTGTATTTATTAAAATAATTAATACTAATATATAATTAATTTTAAAAATAATCACTAATTATGTTAAATTAAAAAATAATAAGAAAAAAAAAACTTTTCACCCAATATATTATAAAAAAAAAAAAAGCTATGATTTGGGAGAGTAATGAAGAGGTGTTAACTGAGTTAGAGGGAGCATGGAGCGTGATACACAGCTTCCAAACCGTGTGGAAGCCAAACAAGACAAAATAAGACAACCTGCACATGATTATTTTATGCCTTATATTATATCCTTTTTCTAATAAGGATAACAATAATAATAATAACAAGTATGAACACTTTTTAAGTGACATCCTCATCTCATCTCGTGTTGTGTGTGTGAAAAACCAAAGTACCAAACTACATAGGAGCCAAACTTAGGATCTGACTTTAAACCCAAGTTGGAACCATTATTGGCTTCTTCTCTCTGTTCCGTGGTGTGTTTGCTTGTCGTGTTTCTCGGGTTTCCTATCACGCCTCTTCGGTATTTTGTTTCTCACTTTCTCAAATGGGTTTCTTCCACTGCCATAGATTTATCTCTGTCTTTCTCTGCTTATTTTTTTAGGGAAGAATCATGAATTTGTAGTTCTGGTTGAAGCTGGTTATTTAAAAGGCTGCGAGAGTTATGGGAGGGGAGGTTGAAGAATCATTCAGCATGGAGTTTCAGGTTATTCTTTTCATCCATTTCTTGATTTTAACGTGGATCTGTTGTTTCTAATTCCAGTTACAATGTTCCAATATTTTTTGCTTTCTTTAGTTTATGAGTTCTGTGATTAGTTTTGTGACTTTTTCTTGTCTTTGTGTTCAGAGCAGTGGCTGCCGCCAGCTGCGGTAGGCCCCTTTCAGATTTTCTTTTCATATTTAAACAAAAATAATACTTTTACTTTAAATAATTTCGTAATAAACTATTAAATTATTATGTTTCATATATGAATTAGATTATGCCATTTCAAATTATGTAACCATTTTATTATATTTTATTATCTCTCGTCTATCATTACTTTTATTTTCTTGTATTCTGTCATATTTTATTTTATTTTTTGAATTTTCACACATTTTGTCGGTTTGATGGCATGTCATAAAAATTTGTAAAAGTTAGATATGAATAATGTTATTTTTTATTTTTTTAACTTTCTTTGTGACACGTTATTATTCGGTTAAAAATATAAAAAAATTGGAAAATATGTGTAAAAGAAACTTGGGTGATAAAAAAAAGAATGATGATAGTTGATGGTAAAATTGTTTAGTTAAACCATGATTATTTCGGGAGTTTTATTGATTACTCATTTAAAGTGTATTAAAATTAGTTTATGTTTTATTTATATTCAAATAAAAGTAATATTAAAGTATTTAGAAATTAAATTTCATAACGAATAATATGATTAATGATTTATCGTAAAGACAATAGTAATGTGATGACACATTCAAGATTAATTAATTTTGTTAGGATTTATTTTGTTTTATTCACAACTTATCCGATATAATTAAAATATGAATAACTTTTAACTTAGTTTATATCATTTCTAATATTTAAAAATTTCAAAAGAAAATAAATTAAAAAATAATAAGTGTATTAATTTTGAAACAAAATTATGTTCTTGCGAGTATTTATTTTTAAATTAGTGGTCACGACTTCTTTTTTCTAGATTGAAGGTACTATATATACTGGTAAAAGAAAGTAACGACATATTAGAAGTATTAATGTACATTAAAAATTTGAACCGACGATTATAAAACATTTGTAATTGTTGTCATTGTCAATTTTTTTTCCAAAATTAAGATTTGTATCTTCAAATTGAAATCATCAAATATATTGCAATAAACTGAAAAAAAAATGGAACTGATTGAATGAATGACCACCATGAATTGAGATGTTGAGATTACTTGACGGTTAAATTGTAGTTAAAATTTTTAGAATTAATATAGTAAATGTAAATTCATAAATTATTATATAGTCTGTAGGATTCAAAACATAAAATAAGTTCAAGGTCAAACACACCACTTCTCATCATGGTCAGTGATATATAGTGATGGAAGACAATAATTTGCTAGAACAATGATCTCCTTCAGTTATTATTGCTTAGTCAAACATATAATGATCTTGATCTGAATTGCTTCTTTTGAATTTAGTTGAATAAAGAAGATTGAGTGGATTTGGACAGTGTAATGTCATTTCTTTTTTATGTTACCTTTATTTTATTATACTCATCGGTTCACAACTTTCTAATTTGCATGGATGTTGTTTAGTACTGATACTATGATTTGTGTCTTTTGGAACACATTCAATTCTCTGATTTATCATACCACACACAAAATGTTCACCTTCCATTTGACTATTCCTTGAAAAAAGGAAAAAAGTGTGAACAGGGAACCCTATTTTTTGTTTGTTGACTTGATTGAATATTGTTAATATTAATGTTACAAAGGTGGAACAGAGTGAATATTTAACTGTGATATCTGCTGCTTTGATTCTTGCCAAAAATGCAGGTAGATTCTATACATTCTGGTTCAATCTCGTTTGGGAGATTTGAAAATGAACCTTTATCTTGGGAAAGAAGGTCCTCTTTCTCTCATAATAGGTACTTGGAGGAGGTTGAGAAATATTCAAAACCTGGTTCAGTTATTCAGAAGAAAGCATATTTTGAAGCACATTTCAAAAAGAAGGGGATTTTTGGTATAATTCCATCCACAGCTCATGATGGATTATCATATAGAGCAGCCGGTGAAAGTGATGGCTCTGAGGGAATTGGTAAACAAGAGGATTTTGAGTCTAACGATGACCACTATGTTCCGTTTGACGAAATGTCCCAAAAAGAATTTGAGTTAGAAGAAGGTGACAATTATGTTGAAATGGATCGAAGATCCCAAGAAGATATCATCCCAATTGAAGAAAACCATTATATTCAATTTCGTGAAATTCCTGATGGTTCAAATTATCACGGAGAATGTGGTGTGAACGAATATGAAGAAGAGAGCATCGAAGAATATCCAATGCTTTCATTTTCAAGTCTCGAGATGGAACCTGTCATGAACAACTCTAATCATTTGGAGGATGCTAGTGAGAACAATAGTGCTTTGAATGAAGCTCATCCATCTGAAAATGAAACAAGTACCATACTCTTAGCTAATGACGAGGCAGTTATAGAAGTTGAAAAGGATGATGTTACTGTAAATACTGATGAATCATCAATAAGCATGAGTATAACTGTGAGTGAACCAGTACAGGGTGTTGAGGAAACAATCATGAATGATCTTGCAAAACCTTCTTCTGAGGTATGCATTTCCATGAGTTAAGTTCCTTTTTTTTTTCGTAAAGTTAGTTACATTGATTATATTTTTCAATTATATAATTGCCTTGTTATACTTGGGGTGTGACACCAGTGTGCTTGATTTATGCATAGGAAACAAAGGTAAAGTCTCAACAGAATTCTGAAATCAACAATGTTGGAGTTCAGAAAAGCACAGTTATATCAGCTAAGGATCCTGCAAGGCTTCCAAGTAGAGAGAGTCCAAGGACAACAAATATGGAAAAGAATTTATCAAAACTTGCAACTCCAATTAGCAAAACCTCCAAAGAAGTAAGAATTTGAAAAACGATGTGCTTAGGGATGACAGAAGGATAGTTTCTCTAAATTTTTGCTTATTTTTTTTACTCTTCTATATTTGGCTTGCTTGTGAATTGCTAAATACCACTAATTTTTGAACCTCCATTTGCAGGTTTCCAAAAGCGCAGAGAAACAAATTCGTGAAAACAAAAGGTAATTATTGTTTCTTAGTTTTAACTGTTATATTTTCACATTCACAGACTCAAATATGTGTTTTGAATTTTTAATAATGAAAAAATGTATGAAGACAACGAAAGGGTGAAGAAACCCAACCTTCTGCTTTAAATTCCAAAGGAATTCAAGAAGCAGGGAGGTTTTGTAGACCTATGTGAGATTAATCTTTCGTTTTCTCTCATTTTGACTTGAGTTGAGACAAACATAATCATGTTTTGCAGGTTGAACCAAGCTGTTGATTCTATGAAGTCCAATGTTAAGCCTAAGGCTGCAACTTTTAACTTTAAATGTAGTGAGCGAGCAGAAAGGAGGAAAGAGGCAAGTAAAATGCATTTTTTTTTTTTTAATCATTTCTGTTTATGTTAACAAACGATATAGAATGTATGACATTTTATTTGCTCTTCTGATCCTGTCAACTCAGTTCTACATGAAGTTGGAAGAAAAATTGCATGCAAAGGAAGCAGAGATTACTCAGATGCAAGCAATATCACAGGTAAGTTAGCCAATAATAGCTTCTAGTTTTATAAGATGACAAAAATATCAGAATATCAAGCGACAAGCTCTTTGTATGAATAAATGAGTCGATATTTTTACATCAATGGAACTTGGAACCATTTTTGAGAAATTGTTACATGAAGTTTTAGTCATATGTGATATGTGTGGAATCTGTTGGATTCTAATTGAAGGGGCTAATATGATTGTTACCAGTGAATTTGCTAATTGAAGTGTCCATTGAATTTACATCAATGGAACTTGAAACCATTAATTCATTCTTTCCTAAATTATATCAAATATTTCTTCAAGCATTGCCAAAGACAGAAAAGTGAAATAATATTGTGTGAAATGACATTTGTCTGAGAAATCTGGAAATCGCAGTTTTCAAGGATTGGATAAGAGGTGTGGCAAGCAACAAAGAATGAGGAAACAAAACGTGTAGAAGGATTTTGTTATATCTTTTATGAAGTATCTAGAGTGTAGCTGGCTCCAGTTATTTGCATTTCTTGTGAAGCTTGAAGAAACTTATTACATTCAAGTGTTATTTTTGTAGGAAAAGACAGAAACTGACATTAAAAAACTCCGAAAGAGCCTCAACTTTAAAGCAACACCAATGCCTTCATTTTATCGCACAACTCTCTCTTCACAACCACATGGGAATAAGGTACATGTTTTTGGGGTTTTCAGTCTACTTTTGTCTGTGAATTAGTGCTTCCATACAATCTGCTATTCATTGCAAATTATTAGTTGTTCTGTTGTCTCAATCCAATATGCAACTTAATGGGACCTTCTTGGTCGTCACATATCTACTACACTAGTTTTTTGTTTAAGAATTTCTTATGAGAAATGAAATCAAAGTGCTTTTTTCTTTCTCTGTTCGACTTCAACCATTTAATGTTTGCGAATTCTTCCTTTTCAAGTCTCACAACCAGGTTGTGACCAATAACATCAGAAGTAAGAAAGAACAGAATAAACCAAAAAGTTCAACGAGTGGAGCAGATGCAACAGTTCCTTCGAAATCAAAGGTTGGAAACAATCTGGATACTGATAAATCGATAACAATGAGAGAACCACATGATATCTCAGTCAAAGAGTTTGGCAAAAGTAAAGCATCTGAATCTTGTTTGATTTCTCCTGCTGCATCAACCAACCATAGACACTTTGCTAATTCTATGACAAGTAATCATGCTTCTGGAAGGAAAGAAGGAGCAAAGGTTTCTTCACAAAAACAGAAGGTATCAAATAGTTGTAAAGGAGCAAAACAACAAAACAACGAAAGAAATAAAAATGGTGAAACCACAAAACACAGAAATGATATAATGAGAAGAGGTGTGAGGAATGTTGGCTTGAGAAACATTTCCAAAAGTGGTAATCTTATTGTACATGTTTCCTCTTAAAGAGTTTGCCACTTACACTCTATAACTTGAGACATTTCAGGCTCCAGCATAAAACGAAGCCGAGTGATTACCACCATATACGTATCAATTAAGGCATATGCACATTAAGTTAGTAACATTTCTTGTATTTTATTAATGATATTCAATTGATGGTATAGTTGAGACAAGTTATAGAACAATATGGTCCGTGTTACTACTTTTCTAAGTTTGGTAGAAGTTATGAATAAAATAAACATGGAAAGTTACCCAGTAAGTAACTAGTAGTGGGCATGTTTTTACTGGACATGGATCTTGTGGTCTTCTCTACATGTTGAATAGTGTTCATTTGTTGATTAGAAAATAAATGGAATGAAATTTATGGAAATCCTGATTTGTAATTAACTTATTCTTTTAGTTTATCAGGATCTGCTGGTAGACTATAATACATTTATCTTCCTTTAATATGTAGTATTATTACAAAGTTCAGTCAACATAAATTTTATTCTATATTTTTTCGTATGTTTCATGATGTCATTGTATCATATGTTTTTTTCTATTTTATAACGATGATGTTATTTTACCTCTATAGGTAAAATAATTATGGGATTACATGAAATTAGAACATCAAAATGAGTACGCTAAATCAAACGTTTAATATGGCTTTTGCGGGAAGAAAAGTCTATGGATAAATTTACTTTGGTATTTAGTTTTGTGGTTATAAAAGGAACATGATGTTTTATTAGTAGGTCGCACTAAAAATCATTTCTTTTTGTTTTGTACTACTTTAGTGTTTGAGAGAATAAAATTAGGAGAGAAGATGTAGTTCCTCTTTTAATGTTTTTTTAAATATTTTTTTATGTTCAATCTTCTTTTAATCTATTTTTTTTTAATTTTAAGAAAGAGTATTGTTTTCTCTTTGAATATAGAGAGATATTATAATTATATTTCCTTTATTAAAATTATATTATTATTTAGTCAATTTAGTTATTGTTTTTATCTTTTATTTTAGTTGTGAGTATGTTATTTCACATTGGAAAAAAGTTGTTCTTGTTACTGGATATAAAATATGATAGTGTGAAAGTGTATGTTTAAGAAAGTTTTTGATAAATGAAGACTTGACATTTAATTGTATTTATCGGTGAACTACCTTTTTTTATTGCGAAGTTACTTAATTACTAATTTATAGTTTATCGTTGTTCTAGTAAACATTATTATTCACAATGAAAATTGCATAAACTACTTTTAAAGTTATGACATTTAATTATGAGATAAAGAAGTTCAACCAATGAGAATATTTTTTTATTGTGGAAACTAATGATAAGGACATTTCATACAAGAATATTATTTAAGAGAAAACACTAATGATAGTGAGTTCACATCAATAATAGACCATATCAATAATTTGAATATATTATTTGTCTAGTTTTCGGTGGCAAATTTCAAGATAATTGAAAATGAATTTGTAGAACTTCTACTTTAAAGCTTAATTGTTTCATATGATCAACTCATTATCCATATAACAAAAATATGAATACCTACACATTGAGGGTATTGTCAAAGTTTTCCTTAAAGAAGAATCTACACAAAAATAAATAAGGTAGAAAGGATGAAAAGCTAAAAGAAAATAGAAACTTTAACGATAATGAGAAATAGATCAATAAAACATGTCTTTTAAGTATTAACCATAACAAATGTTGCCATTGTGATAAAAGAGGGCATGCCAAAAAAAAATGGATATTGGCATAAAGGTAAACGAAGAAAAGAATTTTGAGGAATCAACCTCACATGTGTGTGTGACTTTATCAGCTTTTATCCAATTATTATTTGGTACCTCAATTTAAAATTTATACAATTATCATTTATTTATAAATATTAAACATTGAATATGTTCTTTTGATATTAAATATTGCTAATATCATTTTTCATTTTTCATGATTTTTATAAAAAATAATTAATTAATATTGTAAGGTAAGAAAACAAGTATGAAACAAAATTACACATGTTACTCGATAAAGAATGGGATGAAAGAAAAATTTTATACTGGTTGGATATAGAGATTGGTATGAAATTTTCTTTTGGAGATGTGGACTGGATGTTGAACATGTCCTCGTCGTGCTCTATTGTCATCCTTAGTTGTAAGTATCTCAAAAGATGGAGATATTTTGGTTAGCAAAGCAAGAAATAACTCAAATGATGAAAAATAGTTACATTATAAATGAATAATGAATTCAAGTACGAATTGGCACACGTCTTAAGATATTTGTGTTTATGGGAAATGATCTTACTTTAGATATTGATAAAATCGATTTAATGAAAATAAAAATGCATAACCATATTATACACAGTTCAATGATTATGACTAGTAGTGGCAAAAACAAAAAATATCATGACAAATCTTTATACATTTTTAACTGATATAAACATATAAAGATATTAAGTGTGATTAATAATAACAATTATATTAAAAAATAGTAATTATATAATAATAAATTAAGTTAATATTATAATAATTAGATTAGTTAAATCCAATTTCTTTCTTAAATGAAAGAAAAAGAATAATATATATATATATATATATATATATATATATATATATATATATTTATATATATATATATATTACTCAATCTAATAATTTGTTGAGAGTGACAGTTTTCATAGTAATTTTTTTTCTTTGGAAAATGATGTAGTAACTCTTTTTTTTACTCCTTCCATTACTTCCTAAGGTGGTAGGCAAATGTAACCAAGTGAGGTTGCTTTTATTTTTATGCGTATTGATGCAGATGTGACTTTTATTTTTTTTATTAAAAATTCTTTTTAAGAAAGACATTGTGGCACAATGGGTGGGAATTGAAGGGACAAAAAAAGTTGTTCTCTTTGTGCAGAACACTCCACTCCACACAAAGAAAGGGGAAAGGAAGAAAGGATTTGTGTGTGACCAAATCTCTACCTATTTAAATCAACTACACTTCTTCAACGTCGTCTTCAAGTGAAATCGAAGAAAGGGTGAGGGAGAAGACGAACCTCGCGGAATCTCATTTTGTTGAAAGATTTCTTTTGTGATTGTAGCGAAGTTAGGGTTTTCAATGTTTTCCTTTATTCGATTCAACCCAATGATTGGCAAGTTGTGTTTTTTTTTTTCATTTTTGTAATACGCAAACACGTTGTTTTGTTTTTAAATCATTGTTGTGGGTTTTTGGGTTAAAGAAGTGAGATTTTGTTTTGTTGAATGTTGTTCATCCTCATTAGTATTAAGTGATTTGTTTTGAATTATTCAACTATATGTAATAGTACTAATAAAGTTTATAGCAGGTCAACAGTTAATATGTATGTGGTCATCAATTCACTAATATTGGTTTACATGTTCAAACCCTTACCACACAGACCACAAATAACTAATTATGTGCTAAATGTTGTTCACAAGTCAACACTTACTATTTCAATGATCTGCAATTAAAAATACCAGAGTTATAATGTTTGTCATGTTTTACTAATTATCCCATACCAAGTTAATATGTAATTTGTGATGTAGGACTTGTGGACCAATTATCCCATACCCAAATTGATGTTCTTTAAAATATTGACTCTAACCTCATACCAAATTTTGTCTGGATGTGCAAATTATTTAGAGTGGGTCAATACTAATTAGTTCTTTAGTCAGCATATAATGTTTACAGACATAAGAAGTATATCATGTTGGACTTGTGGATGAATTATCTCACACCAATTTTTATGATGTTGGATACGTTACATGTAGTAATTAAGGTGTTTTAATTCATTAAAGATGGGTACATATTAACACCCTTACTAAATACCACAGATTATGAGTGTGTGCAAAATGTGAAGCAAATGTCAACACTTAATAGTGAAATGATCAATATTTAAAATTTCCAGATTATCATGTTTATCATGTTTTACCAATTATCCAACACCTAGTTTGGTGAGGTTAAATCCGTAGAAAATATGTTAGTAAGGTTTATTAATTCAAGAATTGTGGGCTACATCTTCAAACCCTTAGTAAAGACCACGAATTGTGACGGTGTGCAAAATCTTTAGCGCAAGTCAGCACTTAATACTTGATTGGTAAACATTTACTATTGTGCCAGTTGATATTTATGTCATGTTGCACTTGTGCAGCAATTATTCCACAACTCATTTCATCATGTTCAATATCTTGCATTATATCTTATTGAATTTATGTGATTGACTATAAATGGGGTACATATTGTTGAAATGAATGTCCTGTTTGAGGTGTGGACTAATCTCATCAACATTTGTTGTTTGAGTGACAGTGAGTTACATGGATACCAAAGTGCACAAAATAAGTTTAATATCATAGATGTAGTACATTCTTCCAAACACATAGTGTCAAAAAATTAAAAGTACAAATTAACAACATAAACCCAAAAGTTAAAAATAAATAGCACAAAAATTAAAGACATTAAATAGTCATGAATTACATAAGTGATATATTATCCAAAACAAAAGATCCAACTTTGGAGCTCTCCCCAACCTCAAAACACGGAATATTGGCGGATGGAGGAACCATCCTATGTAGTATATCCTCCACATTGGCAGTGTTAGTAGGCTGCACGTTGGGCTGCACAAAGATGCACCAAAGTTAATCACCACATTCACAAGTTGTCATTGCTATAACATGAAAGTTCCAAAAATTGAATGATTCCACATGCTTGAAAAAAATGCAACAAAGGTCATCACTTGTCTGCACACAGGTCATCACCAAAAAATCAAATAGTTTTAATTAAAAAGTTCTCATGCCTTGACACAACTATCAAAAAATTCAAACAACTATCAAAAGAATTAATTGATTATATCACCCAATCCACAATATAACAAATCATAAATAAGACATAAAGTACATTGAATTCCATCATACATATATTAGTAATGGATCATAGATGACTGCAATTGGTACACATGCAGCAAAGGAAACAAGCACACTTATAACAGTTTAATGTTATAACAACAAAGTGCCAAATATTGAAAAATCCAACTTGCTTGTAAAAAATACACCACAGGTCATCACTTATGTGCACACAACTCATCACATAAAATCACACAGTACTAATGACCTTACAGCAAATTGATAATTCACGCATCTATCAAAATACTTGCTTTATCTAATGATGTAGTCCCAATATTTACAATTCCTAAAGTAACAGAGTAAGTGTATCGAAATGCATGAAACACATATCTTTAAACGATCACACATGACTGTAACTTGTACAAATGCACCTAAAGTGATCACCACATTAACAACTTCTTACTACTATAATATGAAAGTTTCAAAAATTGAGTGATTTCACATGCTTGCAAAAAATACACCACAAGTCATCATTTATGTGCACACAACTTATGACATAAAATCACATAATACTAATAACTTTATTCAGCAAAACCTAGTAATAGAATGTTTACATAACACATACCATATTCAATTTCATGAACGATCAATCATCATAGGAACCCAAAAAACTTAAACCCTATAATCAACATATGAAATGGAAAAAAATCAAAACTTTAAGTCTTTTAAACAATAAAAAGACCGTAAGGCAACAAATTGTAAAACAATGCTCCATACCTCCAATGTCACTCAACCATCATGCTTCTTTGAACTCAAACCTTTAAAAACAATCCCCAACACCCCAAAGCCAAAGGAAGAGGCACTTCACCTCACTAATTTAAGAAATCGCAATCAAATACAACAATTTCACATCTTCTCACTTTTGTGCTCTGTGCGACATAGAAACCACCTTCGTCAACAACATCTTCACCTCTTCTCCCTAACCTCGTTTCGTGCTCATCACGAGACCAATTGCCTTCGTCAACAAGAGCTTCAACGCTTCTTTCTAACCCTTTCAAGAGAATCCCAATAACAACTTCACTTCTTCTCCCTAACCCTCTCTCTTCAGTTTTCTCACTTCATTCTTTATATCCTTACAAACTTCACACAAAGGTTTTCGCTGAGGTCAAAAGAGAAGAAAAGTAACGTATGTACGCAAGAAATAAACATCCAAATTTTCAAAAAACTGAGAAATCTCTATTCACTTCCCACCTTTTCCTGCCACACTATTTTCTTAACATACAAAATTATTAAATATTTTCACGTCTGTTGGCCACGTCATAGACTCAGAGTGGGGTCAAAATTTAGATGTCAGACTAGTAGGAGACCCGTGCATACGCACGGGTCATGTTTTTTTGTTTTTAAAATTTGGTTATCTGGAAAAAAATGATTTTTATATTTTTATGTATAAATAAATGATTAGAAAAAAATATTTTGAAGAGTTCGATAGTTAATTTAATTATATGCACCGATTAGATTGATTTAAGGATATATTATTGATATAATTAGCTTAAATTAATTATTATTTTATGTTATGTTATTGTATATATATGATTTATTTTGATTTAAATGATTTTAAAGGATTGATTTGTTAATTTGAGTATATGTAATTATTACAACTATTAAGTAAATATAATTATGATATAATGAAGAATTAATTAGTTTGATGTACTATATTTAATTTTTTTAATTTTGGTTATATTTGTAATGTTATTGATTTAAAAGTTTATTAATTGTTGCTAAATTTAAATTTGATGTCATTAGTATTAAATTTGATATATAATGGCATTAAGATTTTAATTGTTGATTGAACCTATTAGTAGATATTTTATATTGTATCAGAAACGTTATTTTTTGGTTTAAATTAATATCATTCAATTCCAAATAAGATATTGATGGGAATATGAAAAGATGACGGCAAAAGGAATTATTGTTTGTCTTATCAATGTTCAGACTGCAGCTTATTATTCTAAAAGGTCAGGACGTTTGGAGTTGCAAGAGACATTTCCTTTAGTTTTTTTAAAAGGAGATTTGAAGACGGTAGGTTATTTTGTTCAGAAACGAAGAACAAAAATAGTCTTCCTCAGGAGTTACAGAAGCGTCCGACGATCGAATGTCTACCTCCAAGGCTTTTAGCTTCACCAATTTCTACCAAAACTCTGTCATGGTGATGGAACCCTTAGAGGTTAGTCTGTTTGCATGTTTGATTTTATTTATGTTTTGTGTGTTTGATGTATATAGTTAGCTTTTCGACAAAAGTTTTAATTTTTCTGTCATCCTTTGCTTCAACCATGTCTATTATATTTTATACAGTTCTTATTTTTAAGGATCGTTGTGGTTTTTTGTATGACAGAGTTTCTGGAGTTTGAAGAAGGATTTTATGAACAATGGGGGAAATCTCTACTGATTAGAGATGGCAAATAAACCCGTCCCAGTGGGTATTTCCCGAACCCGTCCTCGTTTTGACAGGAAATCCCCGCATTGACTAGATATGGGTATGGGTATGGAGAATCCCTGACTTTTTCATTTGGGTATGGGGATATACATATCCCCGCCATAATACTCATTCCCACCATATCTCCCTCATCGTTTAAATTATTAAAATATTCATAATTAATTAAGTAACCATATATATATATATATATATATATATATATATATATATATATATATATATATATTTTA
>Ga0099822_1001031_pt1 | contig 30589 bp, 13 predicted proteins | sample CowpeawhiteBW_FD_76839 | JGI IMG/M metagenome (GOLD analysis project Ga0099822, IMG submission 76839) | Root nodule microbial communities of legume samples collected from California USA - Cow pea white BW | ecosystem: Host-associated > Plants > Roots > Nodule | place: USA: California | collected... | reverse complement strand
TATGATATAGATAAAAAAAAAATATAAAAAAAAAATATATATATATATATATATATATATATATATATATATATATATATATATATATATATATTGAAATGTTGCGTATGTGTGTATGTCACTTTCATTCACCAAACGGATTTGTTTATAAGATGTAGCTTGACTTTGTAGAGGTAATGATAAGATGTTCATAATTGTATTATAACAAGAAGTATATAGGGTGGGTAGGGCTATATATTGTAGTAGTGAAATCTAAGGTGAAAGGTTGCATTGCTCGAAGAAAGAATAATGAGACAAAGAATGGAAAGGCTTGTGATTCTTCCTTTCTCTGCTGGTTGCATCTCTGAGGCCAGTGTTGCTGTTGGTCTTCCTCAACCCAGAAGATCAAAACCAGACACCAATTCATCACCTCCTACAATAAGTCTCTCTCTCAATTAAATTTACTATTTTTATTTCTATTTCTCCATTATCATAAAACGTAAAGATTATATTTATTAGTCAAATCATGTTGAATTTAGATTTTCTACTAGATTTGTTGATCTTGTGTTATGTTTTATAAAATGTATTGATTTTGATATTTTAAATATATTAAAAAATATAAAATACCAACATTAATATATTTTTAATATTCAGAAGAGTACAACATAAAAAAAATTCAACCACGAATCTAGACTCGGTTAAGACTGATTAGTTAAAAAACAACTTTTGACTATGATCGTAATATATTCATTACAACAAGTCATGGAATGGTATGATTGTAAATAAAAGGAGATTTTGTTATGATTTTTAACAAATTTAACTAATTGTACTTCTTACTATGACGAATATATTTTTGTCTGACATTATTTAAAAATAATTTTAAATAAACTATATAATTTAAAACATTCGTGTGGATATATGTTTAAAATTTTATATTAATTATAGATGACATAAATTTAAATCTTAATTTACAAATCAATTTTATAAAATTAAATTAGAGCGAAAAAGATTATCTTCTTAAATTTCAGTCTGTTATGAATTATTTGAATTGTTTGATTTGTATCTTATTACGTGGTTTGTATAATTATATATATATTGCACGAGACAAGTGTAGAAGGAGCAAAGGGTGTTGAGGATTCAGAGACTTTGTCTGGTGAAAACATGAAGAACTCGTTGAGGTTGCTGGACGTTGTTCCAAAGCCTAACCTTTCCAATGGCTTCAACAGACTGTTCAAGGGTTTCAAGAATTTCTCTCAATTGTTTGGTACGTAATAACCTCATAAAATTCATCTCTGGATTTAGTTTGTAAGTTTTGATTGAACAATGTTGTTAAAAAGTTGTGTTGATGTGCAGTGGAGAAAGATGAATATGAAGAAATGGAAATAGACATGGAAATAGGGTGTCCAACAGATGTGCAGCATGTCACACACATTGGTTGGGATGGCATTGCAACTTCTAATAATGACCCTCTCATTCCTCCACAACTCCTCTCTCTATCGTCTCAATCTCTTCAACATCAAAAATTTCAAACATCATCGTCATCTCCTAATTAATGTTTCACTCTTTTAAGAATATTCTTATATGTCAAACTAGAAATGTGAGTTCATGTATTAATCGTTCAAAATATATATATTTTGGTGAGTTCAATTTACTATGTTGTTAGTCATGCTTTAGTTTCTATGTAAATGTATAATTAAACCAACGTCAATTATCTCTCTATATAAACTCATCGTAAGTGTTATTTTTCTTGAATACCAGAAAAGACATTGCATTGAACACCTTTGGAAAATATAAATACGGGTGTGAAAATGAATAATAAAAACCAAACCTTGCCACGAATTAATCCTCATTCGTTTTAATTTGTTCGATCCTATAAAACCACAAAGTTGTAAAAGGAAATGTTTAACATGTCAAAAGTTGTTGTAAGTTGAAAACGTTAGTACTTGAAGTCGATTTCGTGTTAACAAGTCAGGGTTTCATGCATATATATATATATAGCATTAAGAGATGGTAAGAAGAGGAGAGAGAATTTAGCATTTGTAACATGTTGAGAGTCATAAAATACATCATCATTTACATGCATCTCTATTGCACAAATAACTCTTCATTCATTGTCCATTTTTCATAGAGAATGAAATAGTAATAAAGAGAGAAACAAATCACTTGATGTAGTAAGGAAGGTCCAAGACATAGAGGAGGAAGTAGGCCCAAATAACACCCGAAATGCCTCCGAAGAAGAAGCCCCCGGTGAACTTGGCCCATCCATCAGCGGTCTGGAGCTGATCGGGCTGCTTCTTGCGGCCCGTTAAGGTCAGGGAAGGGGCCGTGGATGCGTCTCCCTCGTTGAACGATGAGATCCCATAGATAGTAAGGACGATGCTGAGAATCACCACAAGCCCACCAGCCGCGAGCGAGCCCGCTGCGCCGGCGTACTCGGTGTTCCTGAGAGGCCCGGCCTTCACGAATGGGCCGACGAGGAGGTAGCCGTGGGCCAGGCCCACTTCGATGCCTCTGAGGAGTGGGCTCACTGCGGTCCTGTAAGCAGGGAGGTTGGACAGGTACCAGGCGATCAATGGGCTGGATGTTACCGGCGTCTCGAGACTTCCGATGAATGGGTCACCGTTGATGGGCTGAATCACTTGATACGTTGGCTGCCACAAAAAAAAAAAAAGTGCATTCATTCACCAAATCCATAAACATGAGAACAACAAAGAGTTAAAATTGAATGTTTTGATTGTGAAGATTAAAAAGGAGAGTACCTTCTCTGATTGGATGGCCTTAACGGTGAAGGTAGAGTGCCTTCTGGAAGGGAAGAGAGGGAGTGGAGAAGAGGAAGAGAGACCCTTGGGTGAGACGAGAGTCCTAGTGAAGGTGGACTTGAGTTGAATCGCCATTGGAGAAGAAGCTGCCATGATTGGGTTTCTGAGAGAGAGTTCGTAGAAGACAGAGTGTCCCAATTGAGGAAGTGAAGTGGCTAAGTACTTTCATCTCTCACTGCAACATCAAGGTTGTGGCTCTTGAAGCCCTTCTTTTCCCATTGGTTGATATGCATATCAAAACCTTATCCCTTATCCAAAACCCAACCTTTCAATCTTCACTGGATATTTTTATCTCTTCATCGCCTCTTTCCGCTTCCTGGGCCCATCTTGCAGGCCCACTTCATGCTTCTTTCAACCCATCAACACTTCACAGTCCAACAACAAACTCCACCTCCGATTTTTCTTTCTGCACCCATATTATTAGTAAATGCACCCCCTAATAAGATACAATGACTACAATACCCTTCCTCATTATATCATGTCACAATTCCTGCTTCAGACAGAGGAGGAAGAAGGAGAATTAGTTCGCAAAAGAAACTCCTTCTATAACATATTTGTGATACAGAAAACCTTTTCCAAAATCTTGATCGGAAGATATTATATAAAAAATTTGAATCAATTTATATATAAAAAATAAGAGTTCGTTATTTATAATGATATATTAATCTAATAAACCTGAATATAGTTTTGATCTTTTAAGTTTTAAAACATGATAAAGAAAATATTAAATAAAAAAAAATGAAATGTCGGTCAAATTATGAAAGCAGTAGGTTATCCAGTGATAGTCAAGGGAGTTAAAGATGAAGACCGAGTCAAAAGTGTGACCAATAATTCAAATACTTGCTCCATACTCCATAGTTTGTTCAATGCCAGAAACTTCATTTTTTTCTTTTTTTAATTTTTGGATTCCCACAACTTTGTCGGTCTAATGTTTTTCATTGTTATGAATTTGTTTTTGTTGAGGCTGCTTTCTTGGGAAGAGAAAGACAAAGTTAGTGACAACAACGTTTGATTGTTATGCCACATTATCTTGACCATCCAAAACAACTCATTCCTTTCATCATCAAGTTTTACACATAAGCAATTAGGTCATCCACTTCGTCGATATGCCTCAACTAATCACACACATAAAACTAGGTAAGTTGATTATTCATAGTTCTATTTTCAAATTTTGTATTTAATAAAAAAATGTTTGACACTATTTAACAACTTATATAAAAATAAAATAGTTTTAATAAAAATTAACTTTTATATTTTTAAAAGAAAATAAATAAATAATTATAAAGAATAGTATCAAACGATAATAAAATAAAATAGTATCAAAATACTAATATTCTTATATTTATTATGATAAAATTACGGGTCATTCAAAATAATTCATTAAAAGAATATAATATTAACGAAATACTCAACTTACACAGAATATTAACAATATTCCAATTCAAAATTTAACGGATACACTTGTCCAAATTTTTTTGACAAAATTTCTTTTGAAATAAAAGGCTTTTTAACATTTATAATTCTTTAACTTTGAATCACTTCAAGAAGATAAATCATCGATTTTAATACACTTATTTAAAAATACAAATATAACTCACATAAATAACTGGCATCATTCAATCCAAATATTTTAAGACAAAAAAAAATCATAGTCTTCTCTCTAAAAAGATTAAACTTTTTAATGTCTTTAGAATTTAAGCAAATCTAAATTTTCACATATTTTTCATTGTAAATCGATTTGTTCGTTTATACTTTTCGTATTCATACTCATTGAAAAATAAATAAATAAAGATATCTATCTAATATCACATGCATAAATTTAGAAGAAAAAAGAAACTAATATATAGAAATGAAACAATATTCCGTGCATCACACGGATTCAAGTTCTAGTCACAGAAAAAAAAAAAGTTTTCTAAATTATAGAGAAAAAAGTAGCCGACACTTTTACCTTCTTTTTTTTTTATGATTCCTAACTTCACCTTCATATTACTTTCTTACAAATGGCTAAATCTTTTACTTTTTTTTTCTATCAATTATCCTGTGATTTTCTTCCTTACGTCACTCGAAACACAGTACAAAAGTCATTAAGTATAAAATTAACAACTATTCATCGTAAAATTTTTATAAATAGAATTAAAATAAATAAATATTTTATTTTTAATTAAAATAAAGTAATAAAGTTGTACTTTTTATCCAAATAAATAATTTATCTAAAAACTTTATTAAAATATCATTTTCCTAATAAATAAGATATAGCTGAAAGATTCATTCCAAGTTATTAGTCATGGTTAAGATAGGTTAGTGTTAATATTTTTCTATATGTACCGAAAAATTTAATTTTTTGTATGATGGGATATAAGAATATGCATTTTAATGAAAATATTTAAAAATAGTGTAATGTAATACATAAATAGGAAGCTTCGGAGTTTGAAGGGAAAAGATTGAAGAAGAAGAAGAGTGTAACGTCCTACTGAAAGGGGCTGGTGAGTAAGTAAAGCGTGTCTGTAGTTATTGATTTGGATAAAAAAATTGAAATTGATTGGATATAATCGAAGTCGGTGGAAGAGTAACGTTGGTGAAAGCAGAAATGGAAATGGTGCATAAGTTTAAAATAATGCAAATAATCTATAAAGATATATACAGAGCAGTTTTTTTTTTCTACTTTTTAAAATATCGATTTTATTTCTTTAAATATAATTATTTATTAAATTTTTAAAAATTGATTGTTACTTTTATAATTTTTTATAAAATCAGATATTTCTATTTTTTCTCTTCCTTTTTATTTATTAATGGTTATTCTTTTATCTATTCTGATATATTTTACTTTATTTTTAATAAATATAATTTATATATATATATATAAACTTAATAACATTATAATATTATCATCTATTAATATAATATCACACATATCTAAAAAATTGTATACTCACATGTTACGCTAATAGTTCAATAATAATAATAATAAAGTAGGACATACAAAGTTCAAACTTAAAACAGAATTTTTTTCGTGATGATATTAATTTTTCTACAGCGATATAACATTGAATAAGTGCATGTTTGGTTTTATTTTTAAAATATTTACAATCAATTTTTGTTAATAAATTGTTCAGAGACACTTAAAATCAATTTTTAAAACTAATTGTAAATGAAAAATTTACATTAAAGAGAAATAATTCTTTCTAACTTCTTCATCAACCAAAATTGATTTTCCTACATCAAATAAAATCAATTTTCTCAAAGTATTTTCAAACACATCCTAAATATAAGAGTCTAGGTTGTGTTTTTCACATAAATAACACTTCTCTTTCTTATGTATTTACTATCTTACTTATATAGGTTAGAATTTGAAATTGTTTACATTATAAAATTAATATTACAAAATGATATTTTTCTTGTTTGTCAAATTTTTAGTTTTTCAAATATGTTTTTTTTTAAGGTATCATTTTACTCTCTATAATGTGATTTTGGTTTTAGTCTTCATCTTCCATGCATTTAGTTGTTATCTTAAGTGTGATTAGCTCATAAATAATTTGCGTGAATCATTCAAAAATTCAAATTTATGTTGGTAAAAATCTTTTAATTTTTTTCCAAAATTCATGATTCTAAAGGTTTCATTTTCAATAGATGTTTTGTGGATGTAGCTAATGAGTTCTGGTTCATTTGTTATTCACCATTGTCACTAATTCCAAAAATGTCCATAATATTTATTGGGGAGATGAAATTCGTAATATTTTATTTGAATTGGAGATGAATTTAAAGAAGTGAAAAAATAAATAGTAATAAAATATAAAAAAAAGAGGTAAAATTCATAAACGTGTTGATTGAGCCTGTTTACTACTATTAATGAGCAAAAATTTCACTGTTTTTGTGGAGACCCAAAGTTTCAGCTTCTAATCTTTTTCTCTCTGCCACACCACTCCTCAAAACTTCATCACTCTTCACAGCACCTCTCCTCTCTTCTTTTCCTCTACCTTCTCTCTACCAAGAAGAGAATTCTGAAATTTTACTCTTCATCCATTTTAGAGCCCAGACCTAAGGCTAGCTCGTGATTCCCAATCTCAACTGCCATTCCCCTCCTCCATGTAAGTTGTACCTAATCTTTACATTTTCTTCTTCAATTCGAAAATTGTAAAGATTTCCTTACTGTTGAGCCAATTTTGAGAACCAACAATCATTCTTATTCTCTGAACCTGCATTTCCAGCTTATTAGGTTGTACAATTGAGGAGTTCTTGGTTGAAAGGATTCTAACTAGTTAAAAATCCTATAGAGGTAAGGGAAGCTAATTCTTCTTCTCAAATTTGTGTAGAAAATCCATGGATGAGTATGAATTATGTAATTAAGTGATGATTTCGTGTTTGTAATGCGTATGTTAGTGAAAATTACTCGTTGTTTGTTAGAATCTGATTTGTTGCATGTGGGAACAGATGTGTGACCTGATATTTTCGCCTAGGCGAGTTACTCTCGCCTGAGCGAAAACATTAGGAGATGCACCTCTGTTCCTGCGCGAAGACTCGCCTAGGCGAGCTGGGGTCGCCTGAGCGAGATAGCGATCTCGCCTGGGCGAACCAGCCTAGCCTGAGCGAGAATTCGCCCAGGTTTTTCTTTTTGCCCCTGTTAGTGCCTCGCCTAAGCGAGATGACTCCTCGCCTAAGCTAGACTTTCTAGCCTGAGCGAGATGTACTGTAGTTGTAGTGTTTTAAATCTGTTTTCCTCAGTAAAAATATATGTTTTAAAGCATCTTTTTGCAATTTAGACATAGTATGATTGGAATGCTACCATTAATGTGTTGAATGATTTAATTAGATGAGTTTAAATTTGAAAAAGAGGAAGTTGAATGGAATTTCAAGGGAAATTCAAGTGGGGTGGTAGTGTGTGTAAGGATGTGAGGAATCTAAATGGTTGGTATCCTGAAACTCCAATAATCATTCAAGCTCAGATAGAGTAGAATGAATTATGTCGTGAGGAGTAGCAGGAGGTCCTCGTCGTCGGACTTGATCAAGTCTTAGACGTGGAGGGGACTTACCCTGGGAACGGTTTGGTGAATACTCCATGTGTCCTGACTCTGCAGAGTCTGGAAATCATTGCAGGTGCAAGCCACCAAGAGCTCCAACGTCACTTACACAATCCGGATATAGAGTTTAAAATTTATGATTGAATTACATGCTATAATGACATCTTTTGTTGCGAAGTGTGTTGATATTTGTTTCTTTCAGTTAGCTTACCCTTCTTGTTGTGTGTCTGCTTTTGCATATTACCCCTTTGCAATGATCACCTATGTTTGGTGGGAGCAGAGCTGAAATCAAGTGGAGACGCTTCCCTTTGAGCAGAAGTTGGAGATTGGCAAGGAGTGCCATTGTACTTAGACTTTACTGTTTTATTTTGAGGTTTTGGGTGTAGTCTAGTATTCATTCTACCCCCTCTTACTTGATGTATATGAGTTCGTAGACGTTTTCGCGTGGAGGACTGTACTAGAGATGTTTTTTTTTTACGCGTGTTTTGTTTGCTCCTACTATCTGCTATGTTTGACCATAATATAATGTTTTGTTTGATAGTATGAAAAACTATTAAATGGGATGTTACAGTTTTAGGTGTGTCGTTATTTAGGGGTTAACTTTTGTGAAATTGTCATAAAATTTTAGAACATGGTGGCAAATTTGTATTTTTTTTTATCCAATCCAACAAAACTATTCTTGGAACCAGATGAGAAATTCAAAAGATAACGGACTTTTAAAATTCATCTCTTCTATATGTACTAAAAAATTCATCTTTTCATGACGTAAAGAAAATATTTTAGTGTAAAAATAAGAAATAGAAAATACGAAGTTTCCGAAATTGAGAGGAAAAGATTGAACATGAAGAGTCTAAGTCACTGATTTGACAAGACAAGTTTCATTTTCATTTAATAAAATATTGAAAGGAGCTGACGAAGAATTCATAGTCCCACTTCACCGTTGGCGATGACTCACTTTGACTGAGATGCAAAATAAATCGTTCCTTATTTTATTAATTCATTTTTTTTTAAATTGAGTGTGAAAAGAAAATACATATGTATTTTTTTAAAAAAGTAATTCTATAACTTTTTTTTTTATGAATTCGAAATTTATTTAGATTTTTAAAATATATTTTTCCTATCACAAATTCTATTCGGTTTTTTTAATTTTGTTTTCTTCTAATCGTATTTTATATTTTAAGAAATATAGATATTAATTTTATTAAATTAAATCATTTTTAAAGATATATTGTATCTTATTTTCAATATTTTTTATAATAAGTTTTGAGATTTAATAAATTTGGATATTTTCAATTGAATTTTATCAAATTTGTATAGTTTATTAAACAATAAAAAATTGTATATTTGTCAATTGAGTGTTTAAATTACGTATAAATTAGATTATGAGGTTAGTATCTTACTTGGTCACCTTGGTTATTGTTACTTCTAATTTTGTTTTTATATTATATGATGTACTTTTTGTGATAAACGTAATAGGTATTTTTAGTGTTCGTAAACAAAAATAAAAGGGAAAGCAAAAGGAGTAATTAAATTCGTTGGAAGAGTGCAAAATAAGGATGAAGTTGGATTTGTGCACAAGAGACATTCAATGAGACTCAGCAAAATTTTACGACTTACTTGAAATTTAGTTTCCTTTATTGTTTTAGATATATAATTTGTTTTGAAATTTCTAACAAATTTATACTTAAAAATTAAAAATTATAAAATTATAAATATTACCTGTTTTCGAAAATAAGCTTGAAAAATTTATTATTTATATTAATACATTTAAATAAAAAAAGTTATTAAAATTTTGCATCTTGATATTGTATATGTAATTAAGAGAGAAAATTATAAAACAAATAATTCCTTATGTGGTCTAGTTTGTAGGTCCACAAGCCAAATGTTATGTATGACAAACCAAATAAAATAGTCCATATTTCCTATGCAGAGAAGGTTGACTCGACCCACTTTTTGTGGATCAAATGTGGAATGAGCCGAAATGGGCATGACGACCCATATTATCATTCGTAACATGATCATACTTTGACTTGACTTAGGGTAGGCTCAACTTGGCTTCAATAGGTCATGGCCTAAGATCATCTTAATAAGATTATGACAATTTGGTCTTAACCCAACTTGACTAAATGTAAGTCAACCTCAAATGAAATTAACTTAGACCCATTCCAATTTGATTGAATGTTAGCTCATTCTAACTCGACTAGACTTGGGTCTAAGTCGACTTTGCTCGATCTAAACCTGAGTCAACTTGGCTTGATCCGAGCCTGGACCAATGCAACTATATTTGACATTGAGCCGACTCAATTAGAATGAGCTCAAATTAACTTGACTTGACTCTATCCCTGGTTGCTCAACCTGACCTGAAAAAAGCACAATAACTTAAGTATAAATCGATTTTACTTTGTTTTAATATATGATTCGACCTAATTTTACATGACTCAAAATGATTTAGATAATCATTAATTTGAGATTTTCAAAATCTAAAAACTTATTCACTATATACCCAATCTAAACCCAAGTGAAATATTAGACTTAAAATCTGAAAAATATAAATTTATATTTAACATAAGTTTATTTAAATGAATATGCATTTGATACTTTGTTTTCTTAACTTTTTAAAGTAAAAATATTTTTTGAGAAAGTTCAATTTGTTTAGAAGTCAGAAAAAAAGTAACTTTTCCCTCGAGCTAAAGAAAATGTTCACATTACTTTTTAGCCTTAGAAAAAAGGTTAAAACATGAATATTTTAAACTAATACCAATCGTTTAAAACCATTTTTTAAAATCAATCCAACACCAATGACAAATACCGAAATAATATACAACAATCTCTTGCATTACTTCTAATAAATCAGCATAAAACTACACATCATACTTGCATGCTAGAATCAAAACCCTTCACACTCCGTGTTTACCCATTTTGAATTTTGAGTCTTAGCAAAGTTCATCATTTTTTACATTAAAAAAATCACATAAACCAATAATAAACATAGTTCAATGGATTAGATGATCTTGTTGAAAGGAACAACAACCTTTGATTCAATGCATAGTAACATCTGTTCATACATCACGTTTCAATCAATCGTTACCACAATTGGTTGGTTTACACTTCTACAAGTAGGTTTAGTTTGACTCAACGTGAATACGAGGAATATTTTGTATCATACTCAATTCAAATTTTACTATATAAATAATAAATAATATTTTATTGTTGGTTAGCTAGTTTGGAGTACTATGTATTTATTTATCTTAATCACGAAAACTTGTAATTATCTCTTTTATAATATTTTTTTCACGGGTTAAAGTGTGATGTATTTGGGCAAAACACTTAAAAGATGCAAAATGGTATAATTTTAAAGTTTGTGAGCTTTCATTACATTAAAATTGTAATAAAATGACATGAGTTCAATTAAAATTAGAAAAAAAATACAACAAAATAAAATCGCACCAAAATAATACAACTTTTTAAAATAAAGTCATAACTTCAAAATTATACTATTTTAATAATTTTAAAATTAAAATTCTCCATTTTAATAATTTTGATAATATATTTGGCGGTAGACATTACTTCTATAAAATTTTATTTTGAGAAACAAATTATCTATTTTATTATATCTTTTCGCTAATTATCTCTTACGATTTTAAAGATTTTTTTTTTTTATTTCTCTCGTTACTTGTATCTCCTTTTCATCTTGGTAATTCAACTTCAATTCCTTTATATCACAGTTTTTATGAAGTTAATGAAGAAACATCTTTAAACTTCTAACCAACATAATATGTGATTTAGATTATTTATAAAATTAAAATACCTTATTTTATGATAATTATTTTTTGTACTTTTAATACTATTATATGTCAAAATTATCTGCAATACCCTCACTCATTAAGATTTTACTAATTTAATTAGTAAAACTTACAAAACGTTTTCAATGATTTAATGTTCCCTAAGTTAAATTATTAGTTTATATGCGGTAATAAAATTATTACATGTGAGTCATATCAAGAAAAAACCCAAAAAATAAAATAACCCTTTCATGTTCCTAAAATATTGTATTGTTATGGGTGCGTTTATTTCCTTGAAAGCTTTAATATATCATTGATGAAAGGGAAAGCAATAAATGTTTTTAAACAATTACAGCTGTAATATTTCGCAATATATTACAAATTATATATATAATATTTTACAATCATTATTAAATTAATAAATTTACAACATTAAACTATTTGGGATGACTAAAAATGTAAAATAGCTTTTGATATAGAAAATAACTAAGGAAATTCTTCCTAATTTAGTCGAGTAACGTTATATATATTATAACAAAATATGTAGTTATGTAGTTTTATACCATCAAACTATAAATCACATAAAACATTTAGCATGTATTCTCTCTAATATTCCTTAACATAACACTTGTAACATCACATATCAATAAAATCAAATACTTTAATTACATTTTTAAAAACACCATTACTGATATACCAAATTAATCTTCATTATTAATAAGGTCTAACATTTTGTACTCACTATTTATTAACATAACATATAACATTGATACAAAACACAAATATCGAAAATATTTAATAGAAGTACGCAAAATAAATATAAAGTTATTACATACCATACAAAATGTCCTATGATTTTATAATTTTAAAATATTTCATTAATAATAAATTATTTATAATATTAAAAAATACATCGGAGGAAAATGTGATGTAAGGAAAGGGTGACGGTAATAATATTAAAAGAAAGAATAATAAATAAAGGAAGCGTAGTTCACTGCGGGTTCCTCGCAAGAGCGCCAACAGCAAAATCTAGTTGTACGCCGTTTTGGAATCAGAGGGGGAAAACCCCCAATTCGTTCGAAACGGCGTCGTATTGACGTTCCCACCTCCTTAAAAGGAGGAATAGAAGAATCCCAATAACAAGAGATTCTGAAAATTATAACTTCGCCATCGTCTCTTCTCCGTTTTCTATATAACACACATTCAATAAAAACCCAATCTTTCATATTTTCGGGAGAGATTCAGACATAGCATTGAGGCCTGGAACAACAACAATGGGGTTGATCGTGGAGGTCGAGAACGGCGACGACAACGACGCCGTTCTGGTTCCGCCCCCTAACTTCGCCATGGTCGAGGACTGCATTTTCCGATCCGGCTTTCCTACCTCCTCCAATTTACCCTTTCTCCAAACCCTAAACCTTCGCTCCATCATGTTCGTCTCTCCCGTCCTTCAATTCTCATTCTTAAAGTTTCTTTTTCACGCTTCTAGTCATTGGTTTTTCCCTTCCGTTTTCCTTGAATAAAGAATTAAATTAAAGAATTCTGTAATGTGTCTCATATTTTTATTTTTCCGCAGATTATGTTGTGTTTTTTAATGTTTAGCGTGAAACTTAAATACGAGGTTGCGAATTGGTGCAGATACCTGTGCCCTGAGCCTTATCCTGAGGAAAATCTAGAGTTCCTTCGGTCGCAGAATATTCGGCTCTTTCAATTTGCAATTGAGGGGAAAACGGTAATTTTTTTATTCTCCCGTACTGCTACTACTATTACTATTATTATTATTATTATTATTATTATTATTATTATTCATGTTCATATATTGCGTTGAAAGGTGTTTTTGTCGCGTGGTATGTGATTCATGTTGTTTTGAAGTGATTCTATTTACGATATGGGATATTTGGATTCTCTTGATTTTGGTGACAGATTTTATTGAAATGCCTGTCAGGTCAAGGTTTATACTGATGGATAAATTCTCACTATCAGAATAAGAAAAATAAAAAAGACTAAATTCTTCTACAGATTAAAATCAACTTTTGCGTCTAAATTTTATGAAAACTCTCTCATTTACTTTCTTTAAAATTTGAAATGTTCTAGTTGATTTCAGCCAGGAGAGAAGTGGGATTCACTATAGTTTGTAATTTTTTATTTTTTTTTTTGCCTTGTAAGTGTTTATGGTGAAATTTATTCGAGCAAAGACTTGATAAGTTTGGTTCTGTCATGTGCAGTTTTTCTTTTGGTACTTATCATGCCAGACTCTTGATCTGGTTTTTTCTTAAACTATTAGTTTCGGTATCGAGTGAGTATCTTTCTGCGTTAAGGAAGAATTTTGAGTCAATCAAGGATACCTGTTGCTGATGGATGCATTTGAATTAAGGAACCAGTGTTGGTACCTTGTTAACCTTTCATTTATTTTCCAGCGATAACAAGTTTTTGTACTGTGTGCAGGATATTTCTACCCCTATTCTGAAGGATTCTGTCATGGATGCACTGAAAGTTCTAATTGGTACTCAAATATAACAACCATAGATTTGTTTTTCCATGTGTGTATATGTATTCTTGGTGTTACTGCATTGTCTCTCGTTTATTTGATATTAATAAGTTCCTGATTTTTGTTGTTGTTTCAGATGTGAGAAATCACCCTGTTTTGATCCACTGCAAGCGAGGAAAGGTATAAAAAGATTCACAAACTGTAAATTTAGGGTGTGTTCGGTCTCTATTGTTTAGAAAATATAAAGACAGACACATCGAGTTCACCACTCCAAGAACATCATCTTAAACTAGGACAACAAAGTAGAAGAGGGTCATACAAAAATTCCCCAAGCTTTCTCTGTTAATTTGTTTTAAAAGAGCTTTCTAACTTAATAGATTTTGGAGGATAATTTGGTTGTTCAATGGGATGAAATTATTTCAAAAGGAGAAAAATAAGAAGGAAACAAAACAGATCTATAATTCTTTTTTGTTCTTAGTTGTTTTAAATAAATATTCTGATGAATCGGCTCTTCTTTTATGCAGCATAGAACTGGTTGCCTTGTTGGTTGCTTGCGAAAATTACAGAATTGGTGTTTGTCTTCTGTATTTGAGGAGTACCAACGATTTGCTGGTGCTAAATCCAGGACAATGGACTTAACATTTATAGAAATGTTTGACATTCTAAGCCTGAGCCAGTGCCTTTACAGCATAATCTACCAGTACCATGGATATGGTTCAAAAAAGCGTCGGTTGTTGTACAAAGATGAGAATTTACAGAAGCCCCGATTGACATCATTTTAGCTGTGACGGGATTTTAATTTTTTTCCTTTTACTTGGTAGATTTCATACTTCATATAGTTTTCCTCAGATTCATTCAACGTCATTTCAAATATCTTTTAAGACTTCTACTACTGCTAAAGAAAACCGTGTGGTCTTTTCTTTTCCTTTTTCTTTTCCACCTTCCCATTTACCCTTATTATTTACATGGTCTTGCACCTATAGAAATACAGTCGTGCAAGCAATTCATAGAAACGGGTCTACCATTAATTGTGAGTGTAGTTTTCTGAGGTCATGTATCTGTAAGCAAATAATAACCATTGTTAGTGTATAAGAAAATTTGATTTGATAGTTCCAAGGAATGGATCCATCAATATTTTGTCATGATCCTTCTGAAGTAAGAAGGGGGTAAGCAGCATAGTGAAGGGAGCAACTTGGAGTGGTTAGCGTTTGATATTTGAATGTTGGAGTTTAGTTTTTATTGTCCATATAAGTGAAAAGGTAGAAGAGCTTGTCCAACAGGAATTCGTGAAGAAAAACAGTGTATCGTTTTCCTTTTTGATTTATAAGCTTTTGCTTTGTGGATGGCAATGAAACACTCCAAAGCAAGAAAAGAAGTGTTTGATCGATGTAAAGGAATGCTATTATGTCGTATTTCTTGAATTGTTTCTGTATATACTTTAGCCTCCTTTTCTACTGTATGTTTTATTAGGCAAATCCTGTTTTTCATTTTCTTAACATTTCTTGGTATATCATTTAACCAAAAACTTTAGAAATGAAAACGTGTAACTATATTAAATTTTAATAGCTAGTAAACAGAAAACAAAAAGGATTTTGTGGAATAAAAAAATATACACTGAAATCACATTTTTATTACATATTTTTAATTTGTATTAAATAAAGATATAAAGATATTTATCATCATTATGTAAAAAGGATGTCTATGAGTATTTTTTTTTTCTAATATAAGAAAATAATTAAATTATTATTATTTTTATAATTATAAAAATAAATTTTATTTATTTATTTGTTTATTTTGTAAATTATTTTTTATATTATTATAGATGGTTATTTTAGTTTAAAAAAATATTAAATTTGTAAGAAATATCAAATTGAAAAAAAATAGTTAAACTAAAAAAAATAGTGAAATTTGTAAAATAATTATTTTAATCCAAAAAAAAAAATGTTACTTAGAGGAAGATAAAATTCGAAACAATATAGATGATATAATTTTACATTTTAATAAATAAAAACTATTTCTTTACTTATTATCTAATAAAATAAAAAATTTAATAAGTTTTCTTATTTAAAAAAAGAAAAACTAAATTTCTCTTTTGAAAGAATGACAGTTATAAAATTGAATAATATATATATATATATATATATATATATATATATATATATAAAGTATATTATTTTTTATTTTTAATTAATTCTTTAAAAATATTAAAATTAGATATATTTTAGCGTAATGAAAATGTGAATTAGTATTTTATAATAATAATCATAATAATAATTTAAAATATCAAACAAAGACATTTTTTGTACTTTGAATTAATTGTGAACGAAAATAAATATGTATGTATTTTCATATTGTGAAGTGTACAACACACAGATGTGTTTTTATTTTACATTTTGAAACAAAGCAGAGTAGAAAAACATTTTGTATTGTTTGTGCACTCATAAATAAGAGAAGCACATTTTACTTCTCTTTTTGCCGTGAATATTTTTTTGCAAAAAAAAAAGAAGCCGAAAATACAGGATGTAAACTTAATAAAGTATGGGCTGTATATAGTAAAGCCCAAAATAAAGAAAACATCTATTGCTCTTTGGCACACTGACCATCCCCTCCGATTCTACCCAATGTTTTTTCTTAGAATAGCTCTCTTTCATCTTAAAAATAAAATTGAAGTGAAAATCATAGAATTGCATTAATTAACTATACATATGAATACTCCTTTGAGTAAAACTTTCAAGTTAATGCTTTACCCTAGGTTACAGCATCATTATCAAATAAACTAAAGGAACATAATGTTTAAAAATAATCTCACACAGGGTTAGTTTAGAAAAAAAAGAAAAAAAAGAGAAGTAAACAATAGATATATACTTTATTGTTCAAATTATAAAGCTTAAACTATAGAAAAATTAACTTTTCTATCTAATTAAAAAAACCTACGATGTAACAATACTTTAACTTGAGTCATGTATTTGTGTCCGACACATATACGTGTTTGATATTTTAGAGTACTTATCAATGAAGTATCTGATTTATAAAATCGTAGTACACTACAAGAAAATCTTTGAATAATGATAAATTTTAATGACAAAAAATAATTAGTCAAATTATTGACAACTAAAATAATTATAAGAAAATATAATTAGTTTTTAAATTGATAATTAAAATAGTTTCTATTACAAATTGATTTTTAAATTGGTCACTAACATTAGCTACCAAGATTTTGACTACCAAAATAATTTGTTTCTAAATTGGTCACTAACATTAACTACAAAGGTTTTGACTACCAAAATAGTTGGTATCTAAACAGGAAATTGGTCTCTAACATATTTATGGTTACTAAAATTTGTTATTATTTAAGAGTTTTCTTATAATGGTAATTTTATGATGACAATAATTTATATTTTTTTACTTTAGTATCGTATTGTGCATCATAGATTATATATTGAATAATTATAAAAAGAAAAAAAAAACAAAAAAGACAATGGTAGCATGACACTCTAACAATAAACATTTTTATTGGAAAAATAATTGGATACGAAAAAACAAATAGCCTATATTGGTCTCAAACCTGTGACCGTCGCGTTATTAGCACGACGCTCTAACCAATTGAACTAATAGGCCATATATTTTTTTATTCTAAATAACAGTTAAATTTGTTTATTGAAAAAAATTATTCGGTAAATTTTTTTATTGAAAAAATAATTGGATACTGACTAATTATAAAAGGAAAAAAACAAATAATTGTATATTGATTAATCTATTACATATTAAGAAAATAAGATATTACCAAAATTACTATATTAGTCATTGTCTTTTATTGACAAGCTATGATGCACCGATATTTCAATTTAGGTCACAGATCCGTGTCTGACACGTATCATGTCCGATACTTTAGGATATTTTATCAATACTTATCAATGAATATCTAATTTATAAAGTCAAAGTATACTACAAGAAAATATTTGAAATAATGACCAAAGTTAGTGACAAAAAATAATTAGTAATTATATAATGACCAAATTGACAAGTAAAATAGTTTAAAAAATTATAATTGGTCTTTAAATCGATATTTATTATAGTTTCAATTATGAATTAGTTTCTAAATTGGTCACTAATATTAGCTATTAGGTTTTAACTACAAAAATAATTGGACTCTAATTAGGAAATTTGGATTCACACAATAACAATCATATAATTATTATATATTTTTAAGAATTATTGTACATTTTCTAATATTCATATCTCACTTATCAAATTTTATTATTTTGAGAATAAACGTATCGAATACGGAATACGTGTCATATCCGATACACGTATCGTATCTGTGCATCATAGCCTACATAGCCTTTATAATCCATTCAAAGCGTTTATAAACATGTATTTAATTTTATAAGATTACCTAAAGTTATATTTTTTTATAAAGACGAACATATAATTTTAAATATCCAAATTATATAGTTGATTAAGGAACTTATTATAGTAAAACTAGCTTAAAATACAAGTTTATTGACCATGGAAAAAAATTGACATCCATTTGTGTCAAAATTCGTAAATAATGATAGATAAATATCTGTACTTTTATCGATATTATTAATCCAACCCCATTGTGAAAACTACACCTCTAAATTAAGCTTTTTAGAGAAACTTTAAATTATGCTTAATTCCACTAAATTATTTGTTAAAGACGCATCCAAAATGAAACGCACTGATGTATAAAAAAATTGAAAAAATAAAGAACCCTAGCAATGATAGGTGATAAGATTGTGAGGAATCTAATACAATACACTGCGTTAAGCCCAAGTTGATACGAAGGGGAGGTGTCCAAAAGCAATTGGCCCAAACAAAAAACTCCGAATATTAGCGAATGAGAGAGGCCCACGTGTCCCGGACTCAGACATCATGAGAAATGCTGAAAATAATGGGTTCCAGATAAGCCTCGAGCGTTCCGTGCCTATTAATAACCAAAATCCATTCCACAAACGCGCAAGCGCAACGCAACGCAACGCAACGCATTACAACATAACAAACCCCTTTCGGTGGTCGAACACAAATTAGGGTTCTCCCATCCCTAGGGTTTACCTTCCCCTATTCCAAATCACTCTCTTCCACCGCAAAATCCAAACCGTTAAGGACAAAAGGAAGAGAATCATTCGTTGATCTTCGGAAGGAGAGAGCCGCATCTCGACGCGATGACAGGGAAGGCGAAGCCCAAGAAGCACACGGCCAAGGAGATCGCGGCAAAGATCGACGCCGCCACTACCAACCGCGGCGGCGGCAAGGCGGGCCTGGCTGACCGGTCTGGGGTGGAGAAAGGTGGGCACGCGAAATACGAGTGCCCGCACTGCAAAGTCACGGCGCCTGACGTGAAATCGATGCAGATTCATCACGACGCGCGTCACCCTAAGATCCCCTTTGAGGAGGACAAGGTCGTGAACCTTCACGCCACAATCGCCAGCGAGTCGTCGAAGGGGCGTCCAGGCGTTCGCGGAAGCCACAAAAAGTGATCGCAATCGGTCATTATCATCGCTTATGTTATAGCCCCTTCACGCTCTGTTTTTTGGTTTTTATTTTTCTTTCCTTTTATCTGTCTAAGTTAAAAGTCTTTTAGGGTGTTGTTGAGTATTGCGGGACGTGGGTATGCTTAGTTGTTTTATCCAGGGAAGGGACTATGATGCAATATGTATCAATGCGATGATGGTGTGTCTGAAGGGACAAAGAAGGGTTTTTTTTTGTTGGAAAGAGATTGACTTTGTTGTATGGAAGCCCTTCTTTTCAATGATCGAATGTATATTTGTTCCCTATATTGAAAGTTAAAGTGGACTTATTGACTTATTATTAATTGTTGGATTGTCGGTTTTTTGAGGTAATTGGTTTTGTGTTATGATGAATATGCTGAAATGAGGAGTGGTGCAATAACTGCTATCCTATGGATTGTGTTTAGGTTTAGGGTTGGTTTCAAGTGAATGGGTAATGTGATGTGATTGTTTTTGCCACTCTTGTTTTAAGACTCGTTATAATGTAGAAGCAGAACAGGTAATTTTGATTACTCGAGTAGGATCAGAAGTTGGGTAAGCCAAAGGTAAAATAATTTATTTGGTTCTTACAGTGGCTTTCTCTCTTAAGTTTTAGCTCGGAAAAAACAATGTTAGTATTGTGCTTAGATTTTGGAAAAGAGACACTCTTTGTATTTTTAACTCTAGGCGTATTTTTTGGAAGACTGAAACTGTAATTTGCTGATACCGCCGGAAGACTTTCGCAGCGGTTTCATGTTGCTAGAAAGTTTTCTCTAATGTTAAAACTTGATTGGAAGGACTAAGTGAATAACTAACCTCCATGAAAGAATTCTTTACTGGAAATACTTTGGTTGTCAATGAGACTATTGTCTTTTACCAACGATTAATTTGAACTCTTAATATATGATTTTTTAATCATGAGAGATTAACTGTACAAAGCATCTTAATGATTCCCATTCCCTCGTGATATGATTCATGTGTACCCTTGCTATAGTAATTTCATATTTCATATCAATAGAAGGAAGTGATTTTCTTAGTCTTGCCTCAGTAGAATTCAAAATACCAGTTTTGTTTCAATAGTAAAATCCATATTTAGATACTTGTGTTCTTGTGACTTTGACTCTGAAGCTTGCAAATTTTAATTTCTATTTCTTTGTGGTGATAGATTCTGTTGGATAATGAATTTGTGCAGTTTTATGTGTCTATAGCCGCATTCGTTTTTATTGTTCATGATCATATTACATCTTGGCCAGGTTATAATGAGAAATCTTCCAACACTGGGCTATATCACTTTTTATTTTACATCCTTTTTTCTGGTTGGTATTGATATTGTAAATGTGTAAATATTACATAGATTTGGTTTTTATGCTTCAGCTATTAGAAAGCGCAACACAGCAGAAGCGACAAGTTATAGCTTATGTTGCTAAAGCAGAAGCACACAACATCTAATATGTAGATTCTCTGTAGCCAGTAGGCTTAAGTTATGATGAGTGCTCTTGTTTGGTTGGATTTAGAATAGTGTTCCATACATTGCATAGAAATTGGGATCATGACCAGTTTCTTCTTTGTTATTTTGACAAAAAATAATTGAAATTAGTGCATAAATTGCTTATAAGTTTGGACGTTTTCTAAAAGAGAGTAATATTATCCATGACAGACTTTGAGCCCTCAATTAGGAAATCTAACTCATGACAAACTCAGATATGACATGATCGTACTATGAGAGAGCATATATTATATATATATATATATATATATATATATATATATATATACTATCTTAATTTGGTAGATTTGATACAGACTAAAGTTTAGAAGATTTATTTTTGCATATATCAATTTCTTATTTACAATGTCTCAATCATATCAAAGAATTGTTCCATAGTCATGTGACATGGATCCCTAGATTAAGACTAAGTAAATAAGTACAAAACATGTCTGTACACAATCAACAAAATTACTTGCCAGGAAGGTTGGTGACTTATGTCAACAATGAAGGCTGATTGTGTGAACAAACAGAGTCATAGTAATGGTAGACACAAATTATTAATAATAATGTTGATGTTAATGTCTAAATTATTTTTAAAGTATAATTTTTCAAATAAAATCACTCATTAACATATTAAGGCAAAATTTTAATGCAATGTTAAATAAGTTGCATCAAAATATAACTTTCAAAAAATTATTTTTTTTAAAATTATTTTAAATTTAATAGACTAATAAAAATACAAGTATATGAAATTAAATTTTAAAGAATTTTTTAATAATTAATATTTTTTCAATATAAACAACTAATAAATTTATTTTAATTATTTGATTTAAAAAATACTAAAATAAAACATATTAATAATAATTATTAGAGAAAATATATAAAAAATAATTATAAGTAGGTAATGAATTTTATACATTTTTTTAATATTTATTCATTAAGTATTTATTTAATATTTGTTATGAATTTTATACATTTTTTTGTCATCCGAAATATTTAATTCAATACTTATAAAAGATTTCAAATTATTCAGAAGTTGATGTAAAAAACTAAACTGTTACATATATTTATCTCTTAATCTATCAAAATGCCTTCCCAACTTAACAATAATTCAGATAAGTGTTGGTGGATGTTATTATTAGAGTTTTTAGTTTGTTTCAATTTGGTTTGGACATAAAAATAAATAAAATCAGAACAAATCAAACTAACTTTTGAGGTTTGATTTGGATGGTTTTGTGGCTTTATCAAATAACTATTTATTAATATATGTATTTTATTTGTATTTTTTATTTAATGTTATATAATGAATATTCTTATTTTACTGTACTATAATAAAGTATTTGTTCTTTTTCTTTTACTTAATAAAAAATAAAATAAAAAACACGAGTGGTGGTTATGTTATATTTATATATTATGACAAACAATTTATAACTATACGGAAGAGATAAGCTTTTGTCATCTTTTATTTTTATTCTCTTAATCTTTATAATTTAAAATTTAAATAATTGTTTATAACAAAAAAATATTTTTCAATTTTATTATTTTAATAATTCTTAATATTATTTATACAATATTATTTATAATTTTTTATTCTAAAACTTAAAATACATTTTATCTATAAGTATATTTATAATTATATAGAATTTTTATTTTTATAATTTTACTCTTTTTAATTACTTTTAAAATTTAAATAATTTATAAATATTTGAAAAATCATACACACAATACTATGTGTTTACGCTGATACGTTAAACACGTTATAGTTCTCTCGGACACACATTCATATATGAATGAAATAATATCTAATATACTAATATTTAAAATCAAACTTCAAATCAAACTGAACTATATTCAAATTTGAAAAAAAAGGCATTTTTTATTTTAATTGGTTATTATTTTTTTAATATCACTTTTTAGTTATTTTTGAATCAGTTCCATTTAGGAACTTGTGACAGATTATTTTTTGAAATTAGCAAATCTTCCACGTTATTCACTACTACTATCAACAAATTTACAAATATAAAATAACAAAAAGTAATGTCTCCCACAATTATAATACTAAATAACGTTATTTTCAATATAAATATTAACGACACTTATTATGATATTTTTCTGTTTAATATTATATATATAATTACTATAATATAAAAATGTAATGTACATAAAATAGTTTATAATTCAAACTTTAACGCTTTTATTTTTAGATCAAAATATTAAACCTTGTCTCTCCTTTTCTTCTTAAAATTTATTTTATATTAATTTGGTCTTTCAAATAAGAATGGCGGGAAAGTTTGTATACATTGAATAACATTCAAATCAATTTTTAACGTTTAAAAACGTGTTTTGCATAGAAAATTTATTAAAGGATTGTAAATGTTTTAAAACTTAGATAACTAACATTATAAGGTTAAAATAATTTATTAGTTATGCAATCTACGTACTAATAAAATACCCTTGATTAAAAAATACCAACTATTATTGTAAGAGAATCACTTCATTGTTATTTGTGTGTAGTTTACTCAAGATATGAAAACAATTTCTTTAGCACGAATTCTATAGAAATAATGATTTTATGAAATTTAAATTATTATTATTTGCTAATAATTCGTAAATAATATTATTAAACTGTTGATGCTTGTTGCTATAATATTACTATATGTGTTATCAATTGATTTGAATAACGAAAACCACTTTTTTTCTGGGTTGGACTTGATGTGGGGATATAGAGGTTTTTTGTCAATTAAGATTTTACGTATAAGATAATTATTACCAAATTATACTTGTATTATTAGAAAAATATAACTCGATTAACTTACATTTTTACCAAGCTACTAATTCACTTCAGTGGTCAAATATGTATTTATACCATATTATTAGTGGAACAATATAACTAAACTAAACTAATCTTTCAAATTCTCACATAGGATAATCAATTAAGTTTTGTCATGTAGAATAATCTCTACCAAATTACTTTTAGTCAAGAAAATAAAGTCATAGCTTTTGTCAAAGTTAAATTAACATATTAGATTTTTCTCTAAATTTCTAACCACATCCTTCATTTGAAGATTGGATAAGAGGTATTGTTAAAATTTCTGCATATCCATCTGATCAAATTTCAAATCAAAGTAAATTTATTTTTTTCTCTTAAATTTCAAATCAAAGTAAATTTCTTTTTGTCTCTTTCTTGAATCATTTTCTCTTTTGTTTTGCATGTGATATTGTTGATACTTACTCAAGAGAGCTCTGGTGCTTATATGTGGCTCAAGAGAACTCTGGTGCTTACCTGTGGTTCAAGAGAGCTCTGTATGAATCTTCATTTGTCTGTGATCGTTAGGGAATATTTCAATTATTGATATGAGGTTTTTTTCTTTTGTAGATAGAGCAATTTATGAAAGTTAAAGCTATTAGGAACAACAGTTGAGGTTAGGAGTCTCCAAGTCTAGGTAAGGGAAGCTAGTATTATTTTTATGCATGTTTATGTTTTGATTGTACAAAATGAACTTGAATGGATGCTATTTTGAACTAAGAAAACAGTAAGAATGATGACCAACATATGTAAAACATGTCATAACATATGTTGTGCTTTAATTTCTAACATCAAACCGTTTTTCAATAACTTAACTATATCTACCAGAATTAAAAACATATTTAAACCAAAACAAATAATAGTGTGTTGCATTAGTGATCCATGGGGAAAGGGTTCAGACAAATGCTATTCCTGTATGAAGGGACTGACATGGTTGACAGAGAAGGTGAAAATGAATCCAGTAGGGAATAATGTTAATTTCCTACCAGTAAAACTAGTTACAAATATATGTAAAAGATTTAAGATTTTGTTTATGAAAGAAATGAAACAATAGGAGCCATAGGAAATGAAATTTACTTACCAAGAACTTTGGTAAGCAATTTGTATAAAGAGATTATAGCTTTTTTCAGCAATAACAAAACAACTGAAGAATTATAACAGGAGGGAAGACACTGGAATACTAAACAAAGAAAAAAAAACTCAGCATCTGCTGGTGTTGCTAATAGCTGCAAAAGGAGTTTATGAAGGGAAATTTTGCATGACTCGTTGATAAATGGATGGTGGTGCTGAAGAAGAAGAGAGTGAAGCATTTGCATCTAGTGAGGGAATGCAGGAGCCATATATAGTATCATCCTTCTGTTCCTGCTTAGGCCTCAGAAACACTGTATCAATGTCCTTCACTTGCTGCCCAGAAAGGAAAGATTGGATAGGATTTATTGGTTTGGCACAGTTGAAGTTAAGTCCAGCAATTGAAAATTTTCCAGATGAGGGAAGATTCAATGGTAGTGGCATTGGAAAATCAGGGAACATTGAAGCAATGGATCCAGATTGAGGTGCAGCAGCACAACGATCAGGGTTGAGTCCATAGGAGCTATAAGGCATGGTGTTATTCAAGGAAGGATACTTCATTTGGCAAAGGGAAGAAGGAGGAAACTTCATGTCACTGCTGAAACCTCCAATCAAACTAGGCCTCAGAAACTCACTGCTGAATTCAGGTTTTCTGTCAAAATGATGTGCAAGAGTTTGATGAGTCTCAGGCTTAATGCCTCCACTCCCTGGTAAAGCAAGACCCACTTGCCCATTCACACCATTGGGGTGTAAACCACCATCACTTGAGTTTATCTGATTGCTGGTTCTTGCAGTGGGCACTTCATGATTGTGCTTTCCCTCATAAGTTGTAAGGACAAATTTTAGATTGTGTGAGGCCCTTTCCACATGTTTCCTTACCATACATCCAGCACTCGTGCATTTGTAGTAGCTCCTGAAATTCAACAGATCCATCAGAAAATGTTCAATACATATCAGCCTATAAGCTCAACTGAAAAATGCATTACTATTGAGAAAAAGCTTGATGTGATGTGAATGAAAAACATAGAGAAAGAATCAAGCTAATCTGCAGAATAAACCACTGATCTTCTTAGCACACTTTCAACTTAAGAATGAAAATTGTCTACTCTTCAAAAAGAGCAGTGGACAAGAAACAGAAAACATCAGCATTCAACCATAAGAAATAAGAATCTAGAATAATTTGATCAATATGCATATCTCTTTAAATCTACTAAAACTCTTCAAATAGTAGAAAACTTGAAACTTCATCTGAGATCACAATAGCCCAACAAAGAGAAAAACAAACTCCTTATATTACAAATGAAATCAGGTACATGAAGAACTGAATGTCTTTGGACACATGACACCATTGAGCACAATGAATGCAGAAAGAAAGGCAAGATCATTACCTAGGATTTGGATTTCCTTTGACAACCTTCTGTCCATACTTACGCCAGCGATAACCATCATCAAGTATGTCCACATCACTCTCAATTTGGACTACCACTCTTGGCTCACGAACAGACCTAGGAGGCAAATTTGATTCAGCTGGATAACTCTCTTTCTTCCTGAAATGACAAATTAATGCACAAAAATTTTAGTTCTTTCCCCTTGAGAAGGAGCCATAAAGACAGTATCAGATAGAATATAATACCTTCTTTTAGGTTCCGATTCATCATTCTCAACTTCATCTTCAACCATCGGAATTCCTTGAGTGGCTCCATCTTCTTCCATATCATGACTAGCAAGTGTAGAAGAAAGCTCTGGAGTCTCTTCCGATTCAAACATAGATAGAGATTTAGCTTTGTTGGTTGATAAAGGATCTGAAATCTCAGTCACAACAGAAGTTGATGATGTCCTTTCCTGACCATCAGCCTTCCAATCTAAGCTGTTTTTTGAATCTTTTACTCCTGACTGAATATTTCTCCACATGAACCCACCATCAGCTTTAGCCAATGCACCACCTTCTTCAGCCATGTCTGAAACCTCATCTGTAGAAAGTGCAGATCCCCTATGGCTAGAGTGTGGTTTTACATGGTTATGATTACCCTTGTAGATGATTTCTGTAATTTGGCCATCATGGGATCGTTCCACCTTTTTCTTGACCTGACAATTAGGTTGTGTACATTTATAATAGCTTCTGGGATACTCACTACCTTTTACCTGCTTTTGTCCATATTTTCTCCAATTATAACCATCCTCTGAGGTTCTTACACTTCCTGTTGCATGAGATACTTCTTTCAGTTCTCCTTCTGAACCAGGTTGCCCTCCAATATCCTCACAATTCATACCGTTTTTCGGCACACCACTTTCATCGCTTACTTCTTCAGACCCAGAGATTGGCCTCTCAACATTATTGGCATTAACAATCTTATCATTTACCATTTTCATGTCATTGTATGAATTCACTTCACTATTTTTCACAGAATGGCCTTTTGAAAAATCTGCTGGGAATGAAAAATCTAATGGTTTCTGAACTTGAGCAAGTAGTTGGCTTTCTCTATTCCCTCCTTTTACCGAGTGGAAATTACTACAAACCTATTGAGTTCAATGTTACCAACCAAATTCACTAGTATTGTCAGAAAAATATAAATTAAATAGATTCATTTAGGATAATATCTCAGAAAAATTATAGCTCTCGGGATCTGTCAACAAATACTACACAAAAAACTCGGCTTCATTGATATTTGTTTAAAAGGATTCACACATTATCAAAGCATGTTTCAAGCTTACTGTGAGTCACAGTACTTAATTGGCACAGACTTTTACTCCCCATTCTCTGCATCAAACACATCCAACTGAACTGAATGGTTTTCAATATTCAGATCATGCAGAAAAATGGCGGAATAGATTGCAGAAGTAATGCATCTGCAACAGCAAGCATCGACAATTTAATAAAATTCATTGTCATGCCCGTGACAGAAACCGGCATCAACCATTTAATAAATTGTTTACATGCTTCTGACACAGATAGCACTACGCAACCCCAATTGCATTTCGGATTCGTTAATAATCACAAAAAATAATTAACAATACCTGATTCAGAGGAGCAGAATAGGGAGGAAGAGTTGGCATCACGAAGAAACTCCCCGTGGTGGGTGATGATGGCGTTGCCTACAACACCAATTAGAAAACAAAAAAAAAAAACAAAAAACAAAAAATCAAACCTCCATGGAAAGTTTCAAAACAAAGGAAAAGGGTGATCACACAACAACAAACCCAGATGCAGCAAACCGTTCTCCAATCAAGATTGAAATGTTACCCAGACAAAATCTATGATCTTTAATGCAAATTCATATTTTGTGGATCATTGGGGTAGAAACTGGAATTTTGATTGAAAAACAACACCGAAAGTACCTATGAAAAAACGCATACATATATATATATAACCAAACCTGAGAATTTGGAAGCATGATTGGAGAGTCCAACAATGCAGTGGGACTGATGCCAGGAGGAATTGTGAGATGAGTAGCAGGAGAAGGAGAAGGGTTGGTTGAAGTCTCACTGCAAAAGAGTGTTGTGTTGATTTTTGCAGCATTTGAATTGAAACCTCTTCTCTCAGCCAGGCTTCTCTTTGCACCTTTTGATTCTGTTTCTTCATTACCATTGTTGTTGTGATGATTATTTAGATCATTTTCTTCCATTTTGAAAGACAAAAATCAGAATTTATATTGGAAATGGAGATTGATACGACGAAAGGTTAGGTTCAGCTCCAGGACTGTGGAGCTGAAACCAATGAAAGTGAAGATTTGAAGTTGTTTCTGCCGTGAAATCTTTGCTTCCACATACAACACACAACCCAACCATCATACACACCATTTCTCTCACACACACTAATCTCTATGCATTTATATACACAAACTTTGTCTTTTTGCACAAAAACCAAATCTAAATAATAAATAAATAAACAAACTAATAAATAAAACTTACCATCTTAGTGTCAATTTAGTAAACAAAGTTCATACTCTTCGTATTAATCATTGCACTCCATTAATTTAAAGTTTTGCTCTTTTGCACCATGCCATTTAAGGTTTTGGGATAACATTAACAACTCTGATTAATATTTTAGGTTCTAAAAAATATCATTTCATTTTATTTTATTTTTAAAGTCTTTATACAAGGATCAATAAATAAAACTAATATCATAGTTTTTACAAAAAAATAAATAAATTTAATTTCCTGATATATTCTTTCATGCGTATTGTTTTTTTTTTCTAACTCACGAAATAAATTAAGAAAATTTTTATTTGAATTTTAAAATGACAATTCTAAAAAAAATAAAACAAAAGATTTATTGTTTTATCATAAAGGTTTGATAAATCGAGAAGGAAGAAGTACATGGTTAGATATATGAATCAATGTTAATTATTGATGCTTATTTAATAGTAGATTTTAGTTGGTATAAACAAAAAGAAATATATAACGATGTTAGGTTGATAAATTAATTAATGAAGGTTAGGGCGAATTAAGTAAAAGTTTAAGTAAAGATGAGTAAAGAAGGTTATGTAACATAATACAAAATTGCAATCACTAGTTTCAGAAAAAAATGACATGCGAAAAATCCGAATTAACACAACCACACACGTTGTTGTTACATCGGAAAAAAACACTTTTTGTTTTGCGAAATTTAGTTTCTGTTCTTCAAATCTACATGCAGAATTTTTCGGATCATAATTCTTAGATTAGATCTCAATCTGCTATTTATTGTATTCTATTTTCTAACCAATTTTATTTTCTGTTATATGGATTGTGTCTTTTTTTCCTTTAATGTCTCAGACTAGTTACGAAGTTACACATTTTTATCACACTATTTTATCTTTAATTTATTTCTTGCAATAAATTCACAATTTCAAATGATACTCTACAAACCCTTTTTTTTTCTTCTTTGACCTTAAAGAAAATGCAACAACTAAATTGAAAAAGATAAAAACGGTCATTTTTTTAAATAGTAATAAAAATAGATATACGCGTTGAATGTTAAAAAAAAATTGCTTATAATAATCTTATTTTACTTAAATAAAAATATGTTTCTCTTAAAAAAATAATTAAAATATTGCGTGTAATAGCTCATCCTTACCTATCTACATATCCATATATCAGATGTATAACAAAATTTGACTTGACCAATATTAATGACATATTAATTATTTTATTATTTTAGAATTAATTATTTAATGATATCTTTTTAAATATTTTTCTTCTTAATTAAATAGAAATTTAATTACTCTCAGTTTATTATTTATTAAATAATTTATTCAATGCATGAATGTTTTTACAATTTTAAAAAAGACTAACTATTCCATGCTAACTTTTCATTTTCATAAATATTAATTTTTATACTTTTTCCATTTACATATATTTCATATATTTTTTTCTTAAATTAAAATTTTGCAACCTTGCATTTATCTATCTATTTATTTGGTTTATACACAGCACAAATGTCTTTTATAAACCGATATTAATCACATAAAGATTTTAATTTTATCATAGGATTAAATATTTAAAATTATCCCTTAGCAACTTATAAAATATTTAAAATATTGATTAAATTTCAAAGTTATATATATATATATATATATATATATATATATATATATATATATAATAAATATTTTTTTATTTATATAAATATGTATTTTTTATATTTATTTTAT
>Ga0099822_1001023_pt1 | contig 30629 bp, 17 predicted proteins | sample CowpeawhiteBW_FD_76839 | JGI IMG/M metagenome (GOLD analysis project Ga0099822, IMG submission 76839) | Root nodule microbial communities of legume samples collected from California USA - Cow pea white BW | ecosystem: Host-associated > Plants > Roots > Nodule | place: USA: California | collected... | reverse complement strand
TTTATATTTAAATATATGTGAAAAAAATATATATGTATATTTTTTTTTTTTATATATTTTATTTTTTTTTTTTTATATATATATATATATATATATATATATATATATATATATATATATATATATATATATATATATAAAACTTGACATTAATACCAGTGTATCAACACATTATTTCTGTGTTCACAAACTTTTTAGTGTTTATAAATTAACGTATTATGAAACAATTAAATTAAATTGATAATTTAATTGAGCTGATTAATAAACATACATGGAATTATCTCTGAAAATTAAATAAAAAAAATACAAATATGTAAGTCGATTACATATAAACTAAATATTTTTTTCGTCCTCATTTTCGTAGTGTTTGTTGTGGATGATCCTCATTTCTACCAAATATATATAACGGTCCTCATTTTCGTAGTGTTTGTTACGGATGGTCCTCATTTTTACCAAATGTTTAAAATGGTCCTCATTTTTGTAGTGTTTAATTTAGTCATTTTCTGTGACGTCGTTTAAATCAGTAATGGAGGACTGTACAAGTTCCACTATTTGTATTACATTGTATTGGGGTATATTACGTGTACTGTACATGTGGGTTATTAACGTGACGATTTGTTCGTTTGATTTTAATTTTCCAGTTAATCATCATCGACGAGGTAAGTGTTTTGCTTTTGGGTTTAGGGTTTTCGGAGTTGTGATAAATTTTGCACATTTGAATCAGTTAGGGTTAGGGTTTTCATAATTCTGTTTTAGGATTTGTTTGTAGTTGGAATGTTGTGATATTCTCTCCATAGTTACAAATCAGGGTTAATCTCCCATTTCTCGTTGAACCACCAACATTGCACGAATTGCTACAACATTGTTGCCTACAACGATTACAATCAGAGTTAAAGGAAGAATATTGGATTGTGACATGGGATTGCAGGAAGAAGAAGATTGCAACAACACAAACCAATTGCCCAACAATTCATTTTCAAAACCATAGCTCACTTATTTATCTCCAAATATCTAATTACTACACTTGTATAATACACTCCAGGTACAAGGTAATACAAATAATGCCACCTGTTATTGATTTAAACGACGTCACAGAAAAGGACTAAATTAAACACGAATTGCGAAATGAGAACCATTTTAAATATTTGGTAAAAATGAGGACCATCCACAACAAATACTACGAAAATGAGGATCATTTTAAACATTTGATAAAAATGAGGACCATCCACGACAAAGACTACGAAAATGAAGAAAAAAAGGTATTTAAGCCTATAAATTAACATATCATGAAACAATTAAAATTAAAGTGAGAATTTAATTGAGCTGATAAATAAAAATACATGGAATTTATCTCTGAAAATTAAATAAAAAAAATACAAATATGTAAGTCAACTAAAACTATACATTACCTTGTCAAAAATATACCTAATTTCTTATGGGTTAGCCGAAAAAAAATACTAATATTTTTTTTTTCTAGAAATAAAATAAACACTTAACATTTTGTGTGAAAATTAAATATTCTTATTTAGTGATAGACAGATTGAACTAAAGTGAATGGTGGAACCCCTACTATACTTTTCATTCCACCTAAATTTTTTTGTGTAAATACTTGTTAATTATAAATATATTTCACTTTATTCTGAACTTTGATATTTATTTTTAAGGCATGCATGCTTTAAGATCAATTGTTATATTATTTTCATACACCGCATCACGCAGCTATCCATATAGTACTTTTGTTATCAACAAGTTTAAATTAAAATTAGAATAAAATAAACATAAAAATGAAGAATTAAAACTAAAAACAGCTATCAACCGAATGCAAATGAAAATAAATAAAATAAACATACACAGGAAGAATAAGTATTTCAAGGTGAAAAATTAAGAGCGTAATCTTAAACACGAAATTTCATCTGATATCGAAACTATATTTCCTAAGTGATTAACAGAATAATTAAATCACTCAACATCTCAAAATTACGTGATTTTTTTTCTTAAAATTCATCTTCGTTACTATCAACAATTATTATAGAAAGATTTTGCTATTTGTAACAAACTTTGAGAAACGACAAATACTACACGCTAGGTTTAAAAACTGTAAACAGCTTATTATACTACTAAAGAAAATATCTTGAATAAACCATTAAAATTAAATGTCAACACAAAAATCCAGGATGAAAACGAAATTGAGCAAAAATAAAGATACTCCACTCCAAAAGTATCCCAAAATTGTGATCTATATGCAAGTTAAAACACCTCCTATTAATGCAGCAATTAGACTGCGCCGATGATGAAGTTTCACTCATCATCATCATCATCTTCATCGACATCAGCGGCGGAGTTGAGAGCCTGCAAGCGTGCAACCAACTTGGCCTTTCTCTCTTCATAAGTAAGCTTCTTCAGGTTGTACCTACGCAAAGATGGAAATACTTTCAGAAACATTCTCCAAACCAGACATTACAAATGTCAAAGCAAATAATGTGCACAAACTAGATTAAAAACATATGTTTAATCTTGAAACTTATGCAAATCCGAAAAATTGATAGAAAATACATAGTTCATTATTTGTAGAATATATAAGCATTCTCAAAAATTATCATAGTGATTTAATTTACCTCTTGTGCTCCTTTGGTGGCTCTTTCTCAGATTTCTTGAAAGTAGGATCTGCACGGATGGCAGCATGAACCTTCTTGTAGAGCTCCTCTAGACCATCAGCCTCTATTCCACGCTTGATATACTCACTGAAGTGTGTCTGATATTTTTCTGGCTCATCTTCCATTAGGCTCTGCAAAAAAAGATAAAATGGTTTGCCTAGCTTATCCTTTGAAAATTCACAATAATGCTCGAAAACATTACACCAGCACGATGCTAAATAAAATATGCCATACCTTCATATAAGAAGCAACATGTCCACCAAAGACATATTTGCGGTGAACATCAGCATCAAGCTCCTTCTTATCCTTATCAAATCCAGCAAATCTTTTGTCACTGTGAGGAATATCCAAACCACCATCCAAAGCTCCCTGAAAAAGATTAAGATTATTCAATTTATCAACTAATAAAACATAAATCACACCAAGTAGCATATTGCGCATAGACTACCTTTAGGGCACCAAAAACACGATTTCCTGTGGTAGTCCTGATTAGACCAACATCTAGGAGAGCCCGGAATGGTCTCCTGGTATCAGCAGGTTCAACTGAATAATCCTCTCCAGTGGCCTAAAAAGTGAAACAAATCAACTAAATAAGAGGGAAAAACGAATATAAATACAGATCATAGCAAACGCCTATACCTCAACATTTCCTTCGTACTCCTCGTCCATTTCAAGCTTTTTGAGTACTCGACGGGCCAATAAGAGCCCAGTGCAATAAGCTGGTCACAGACCCAAAAGAGTGAGATATAGACACAAAACACTCAAACGATAAGAGGGTTGGGGAGATAAACTCTCGAAGAAAATACCTGCAGCATAATTTGTAAGGCCTACTTCAAGACCATAGCGTGGCAGCTCATGTGCATATGCTGAAGCAAGAACAATATCGCCAGCAATGCTAGCAGATGTTATTTGGGCGATGACGTCCTTGTTGGTCTAATAACAAGGTCAAGGTTTGTACACATACACATAACAAAACATATACCGGTAAAATAATTCACTTATTCACATGATATGCCCAATTATGTCTCAACATAAAAATAGGACGATTAATAAATTCTAAACACGTAAAACCATCTCGTCATAACATAAAATAAAATTAAAGTAGGATACAAATCGAACCACAAAGCGATATTTTGGAGTGTTGTACTTGTTCTTATCCTGGTTGATCAACCGAATCCTGGCTCGGTAATCGGTTTTCCCCTCTGCGATAATTAAAATTACAATTATAAAAAAATGTATGCAAGAAACAATATAAACATTAAACACGGAGAAACAAAACAAACAACACACCTCTTCTTCTCTTAAACTTCACTTGATATCTCTTGAAGTAGGCCCTTGATTTCTGAGCCTTAACAAACGCCTTTCGTATACACACAAATGTCGATACAAATTATGTCAGAAAGGAAACATCGGGTAATTCACGTACTTAGCAAATCTTTGTTTGAAAGAGATCCATTATATGTTACCAAACACATAAAAACTCGGAACAAAATAAGAAAACAATGGAACAAGATGCAAAACCCCATCATAATTGAAAACTTAAGAGGAGACGACCATTGAATTTGACACTTTGTTAGCAAGATGCGGTTAGCGGAACTCAGTTCCACGACCTACTTCTTTGATGCCGAGACTAGATTCGAAACAAGAGATTGCTCTTCTTATTCAGGGAAATATAACTGTAATTACCCAAAACCCTTACTATAATAAAGAACACAAACTCTAAAACATGTATAACTGATGTTCAAGTTCTGCACGAATACAGGACATCTGAGGAGATGAAAGAAGAAGAATCCAATACGCACCATTGTTGTGAAGCTCGGTCTCTTCGCTCCACTGATGGAAGAGTGAGAAAATTAGGGTTTGTCAATGTTTTGCTTATAAGACGTTGAGTTTTGGGTAGACTGGTTTGTTGTGGGCTTAGGGTTTTGTAGGCCCAAATAAGTTTATTCTTTTGGACTAACCTGCTGTTTGAAATCATGCACCATAATTTCTACATATACCCTAGAAATATCGCATGTGGCTTTTAACTTAATCGTTTCAAAAACAACATAGGAGGAATTACTTTTTGAACAATTAAGGAGCCTGTAATTGCTTTCTAGAGTCTAATATAAAAAGGTTTAATAATATTTTACAATTAAATTTAAAATTAACATTAATATTCAATATAGTAATTTGTAATATACGATTACCCACAGTGAAATATTTAAATAAATTTTACTCATTTTATATTAATACTAATTAGTTTAACAATTATTGTTGTGTTTGGATTGGAGTGTGAATTTAGAGGAGTGGATTTACATTGATTTGAGTTTATCTGCATGTAAATATGGGATTGTTTGAATTAAATGAAATATGGTATAATTTAAGTGGATATGAGTGAGAAGTTTATCAAAATTTATGTATGACCTGATTGATAAAATTTAATAAATTATAATTTTTAATAGAATAAATTATATGGTTACCATTTTACTCTTCAATGTAAATAAAAGAAATGATATTCAAATAAAATTAAAAATGTTATTTAAAATTACAAAAATATAGTTTATTCATATTATAATTAATAACTTAAAATAATTATTATTATTCTTAATTATAACTTGAAATAATTTATAATATAAACGGTTTAATTTTAACTCCACATTTATTTAAATATATTTTATTTTATAGAATTAATTTATTTACAAAATATATTTATAAAAATAATAATAATAATATTACTATTATTATATAATAATTATTATTATAATAATAATTAAAAATTAAAATTATATATAATAATAATAATAATAATAATAATAATATACAGTGTTATTAATATCCATATTGTGACATCCCATTTAAATAGAATAATTATACTAAGTTACAACATCACATAATTATAATAATAAAGAGCAATCAGATGAACAGTATGCATGGGGATTCACTATTACAGTCATCTCAGAAAGTATGTAAAAGATACCAAGGCACACCAAGGATGTCATACAAAACGTGTTAGACAAGAGTTTTACATTTTGCAAAAGAGTGTTCCTGGAACAAGGAATTACAAAAAGGCACTAGGGCCATGAAACTGGTCCTAAGAGCCACCGCTAAGAGGATAAGCTAAATTGCATCGCTGCTACCGTCAGATCCACCTTGAACATTTCTCCCCTCTGCTCCCACCAAAAGGTGATCATCGCAACAAGAAAATAAAGCAAGAACAAACAAAAATAAAAGGGTAAGCTAGTGAAAATACTCTTAACATAGTATAGCAGGCAAGTACTCAAGACAGTTCCAAACAAGCAACACAGCAGACACAAAATCATGTTATAGCAAACAAGCAGGACATTATGACTCAATTATCCGGATACATATAACAAGATCGGATTTACTGGACGCTTGCACTTATGGTGGCCTCTACTGCTTTGCAGAGCCATTGCCAATGGGTTTCACCCTATCACACACAAGGTTAGCCTTCAAGCATCTAAGGTCATTTTCCTGCCAAAGACTAGGGCCTCCTGCTACTTTCACAACTTGGATCAGTTTGCTCTACATGAGACTCACTGATCCTTTAGAGTTTCGGGATGCGATTCTTACTTGAATCATTATCTTAATTATATACACTACACACCACCATGAGATCTCCCCATGAGACTCATGAAATTACGCCTATCTCACACCAAAATCATGTTTCTCATACCATAACCACCATTGTTATCTCAAACATCCAACTTTCATGCCAAAACACCACTGACCCATAAATTCATGATCAATTTCATACCAAGCATGCTAATTTCAGTTCATGGGAATTAAACAGCCAAGCATATTCACATACTCCTCGTTTAAAAGGGAAATTTTAAACCAATCATGCCACACATCATCCAAATATACAAGGAAATAGGGTTAGAACACTCCTTTGCACTAGCCTCGCTCAAGCTAGGAGCCCTCGCTCAGGCTAGGGAAGTTGCCTCGTTTAAGCTGCAGGCTCTCGCTTAGGCGAGACTGCAACAGTGGCCCCTGAGAGATTTCACGAGCTCTCACTTCAGCGAGACGAGGTGTCGCTCAAAACGTGAATTGGCCGCCTAGGCGAGACGAGCTCGCTTGGATGAGAATATCAGTTCTCCCCCACTGTTCCACGCATGCAACCCAAAAACAATCCAACCAAACATTATATTTTTTATCTCCCACGAGCACAAACATTTCCCAAATCATTTTATGCATAAACAGAAGTGAGAACAAGCACATACAATAAAATGACAAAAAAACTAGCTTCCCTTACCTTGCTTAGGTGCCAAAAATGCAATAGACCCACAACTAAAGAGTATCGCAGCTCCAAGAACTATGGTAGTGAGCTAAAATGGGGAAACCAGCACAAATACAAGGGTATGGAGTTAAACCCTAACCAGACCAACGTACTAAAACGTTGCAAAAGGGAAAAAACAGATCAGGAACCTTAAGGTTTAACTTACTTGGAAGTAGGACAGACGTAGCTAGCCAAAAGGTGGGAGGTTCGTTGTGCCCTAGCAGAGCTCTAGCTGGAGGAAATATCAGGGGAGAGAAATATGATTTTCTGCAAATGAGACAAAGTGCATGGGTTAGGGGCTGGAAAGGGTATTGAGTTCCTATTACTAGGTTGGTCTTTGGCCTACAAAAGGCTAAGCCCAAACGTTTAAAGGCCGAAAGGAAATTGGGGCTTACACATATAATTATTATATATATTTTATTATATAATACTAATTATTATGATAATAATTATAATTATAGTTATTAATATATATATATAGTGAATTAAATTGTTAAAAAAGATGGACAATGAAGTAATATTAATACGATTAGCTGACTTTCCCTGCATATCTCTTTATTTTAGAGAGTGGCAAAATTTGCAACTCACATGCAAATCCACACTCATAAATCAACGCAAACAAGCATATCCAAACATGTTTTCAAGTCACTTTCCATCCGAATAAACAATACTCATGCAGATCCAAAGAGAGCATAAAGTCGTGTGTATCTTCCATTAAAAGTCACCTCAATGTTATTAATTTCTTTAAATGTTGTATTCTTCATCCAACACACCATTTCTTCACTTCCAAAACTCTTTTAAGTTCTCACTTTGCCTCTCTGTTTAAAATTAAATATATATTTTTTTCTCTTCTATTTAAGACACACTAATTAACTGATCCCACCTCCAATTTTTTTCTTACGAATGTCAATATTTGGTTTCTCCTTTTGTTTTACAAATGTCGACATCCAATATTTTTTATTTTTTATAATTTTTATCCGTTACGGATAACCATATCAGGTTACCTTTCTCTTTTTCATTTACGGACGTCGACATTCGATTCTTCATTTTATGGATGTCAACATCCAATATTTTTCTTTTCTCAACCGAATCTCTACATCCGGTATTATGCTTTTAAATTTACTTTGTTTAGAATCTTCTTTCCACATCCTGTATTGCAGGTTTAAGTATCAAATCAATGGTCCAAATGATGCCTTTGGTTCAAGGAGGTACAATTAGTGATGCTATACACATGTAGAACATCTAACCACTATTGATTTGTGAGGGATCAATTTCTCCAACATACCTACTCATAGTCATAATAAACACCGAAATCAGAACAAGTCATCCATGAAAATATATATATCAAACAATTACTGTAATTTGTAACTCCAAGACCATTTCAGGTACCAAAGAGATGATGAAGACAAAATTTTTGAAGTAAATACCGGATATGGAGATCCGGTTCTAATGTACACCCTACTTTCTCTATGTATTTTAATGTAAATACCACAGTATCACTAATTCTCCAAAAATCCCTTATTATATTCTTATTTTGCGGCTTTCATGGTTCACTCCTGCATTGTGTAAACTTCTTAATCCTAACTTCTATTTTATAAGATTATTTCTTGTATGAAAACTATATATCTTCCTTGGCATACGATGGAAAGCGATGATGATGATGATTAGGAATAGGATAGTTTTTAGTATTAGAGACATGTTATCTTTGACAAAATATACGGGGAAAAAGACTTGTAATGCATTTGCATTGCTACATAGAACTTTCAGTGAAATACACCACAAAAGTTGCCATTATGTGGTATTATGTGTTGTGTTAGTTTCACTCTAATGTCTTCCACTTAACTAGGGTTTACTTCCAAGTCTCTGTACCCAACTTTTATTTTTTTACAGAAACTTTGTTAGTTATTATGCTACACATGTCCCGCATAAAAACAAATTATTGAGATAGTTTAAGTAAATACGTAATAGTTGCATGCAATTATTGGGAGAGTGGACATTTTTTATTGCTTGCACAATTTTAAAACTTATTTATTGAGAGAATGAAATGAGATGGAGAAGGTGTTGACTGCGGTGGTGGACTGTGGAGGAAGAAACATTGGTCTAATTAGTTATCGGATATAATACCGAATTTGGAGAGCCGGTTCAAAATAAAGTAAATTTAAAAGCATAATATGGATGTGAAGATCGGTTAGAAAAAGATATTGGATATCATCGTCATAAAATAAGAATCGGACGTCAACATCTGTAAATAAAAAAAATAGATATAAATATTTGCAATGACTAAAATAATTATAGAAAAAGATATTGAATGTCAACATTCATAGCACACAAGAAAAACTAGATGTTAAGAGAAAAAGATTTGGAGGTGAAGTCAATTAGTTAATGTGTCTTAAATAAGAGAGAAAAAATATATATTTAATTTTTAAATTGAGAGATTTAAAAGAATTTTCGAGGTGGAAAAGAAATGTTTGGAGGTGCAGAAAAAATCCCCTATCTTTTGGTTTGATTGAAGCTTTTCTTTTCTATTCATTTGAAATTTATCTTATTTTCCTTTCTGACTCTGTTTTTCATTAATGAAAAAAGTCCTATTTTAATATCTGATTTTTCGTCTTTTCCTTTTTTTTACCTGCGCCTTTGAGGATTTCATTTAATGTTAAAATTACCGCAATTGAAGACCTTCAACAATTCAAAACCAAATCTCTTACTTTTTTTTCGGTAATCTATGTTTCGAATACTTTAACCATTCTTCAATGTTATGTTAAGCGTCTATTTTGGTGAAAATTCAATTCATTTTGGTTTGTCATGTGTGATATGTTCAATGTTCTGTGTTGTTATGGATTTTCAATTTCAATTCTAAATTTGATTTTTTCTAGCTACGAATTTCAAAGCTCTTTTATTCCTTTAAAATGTTTATATATTTTTGAGCGTTATATGGTTCACACGCTTATTGCGTTGTTTGGAGTTTAAGTCTGTGGTTATCGTTTCTCTCTTGAGTCTATCTCTTGGGTCTATTTCTTTGTTTAGTGTATTGTTTTCGGTTTTTATTTGCGTTCATAGCATTTATAACAAATATAAACATGAATAAACAAAAACCAGTTCATTTGTTTAATGAAATCAGCTGAGATAAGGAAAATTAATAATTGACAGGGTATTAACTAGAACAAAACCAATTAAAAAAAAAACACCTCTTTTAGATTTTAGAGACACGTCATATATATGATAAGAAACTCAGCTCTCACACTATTTAATTATGTGTCATGCATGCATGTGTATCCCCGTTAATTGTGGAAAAGAACGCAAGAAATATTTACAAATGATTTTCTTTTTTATCGATGCTCAACGTAATTAGAGATGACAACAACATAATTAGAGATAACAACATGTTGGGTTGGACACGGATATTGCTTACCTGCAACTCGACATGTAAAAAAAATATTATTCACTATCCGTCTATTTTCTTGTAAGATACCCGTTTATAAAATATATGTAGATTGTTTAAAAATTTGCATGAACACTCTCATACTCACAAATATTTAAAAAGATATATGTTTTATAAATTTTATAAATAAAATTATAAAATTATATATATATATATATAAATTTTAATTTTCATAAAATTTAACCTAATAAAATATAATTTTAATTTGTTCGGGTAACAGGTATCCACACCTGACCCATTTATAAGTGGGTATTAAAATACATACTACCCACTACTCACAGATAATAAATATATGCGGGTACTAACTATCTGCAGCGAACTTTATCCGCAGATATTCGCATGTGCGAGTATTTTTGTCATCTCAAAATAAAATGTATTTATTAGCGTTGTCTTTGCTATATGTGTAATTTGATGTATAAAATCAAGGATGGCAAAGCGGACAAGTCTGACTTGTTTTGGCCTGCACCACATTTTGGCCCGCAAAGTGTGAGTTGGGTTGTCCCACCCCACATCCTGCCCCGCCTCGTGAGTTGGTCTCTGAGCTCGCGGGCTGGCTTGTATTTGTGGTGAGAGAAATAACCTTTTTTAGTTATGAGCAAAATAAAAACTTTTTTATTCTTATATAATAATTAATATTCATTTTCTATCGAAATATTTCCAGTTAGTTTACCTAACCAAGTACAAGAAACAATAACAATGAAGATTATAGTTAAAGTACAATAATAACATGTCACCTTACAAGATAGGTACCTAAAAATGCATAAAGAGATATTTCATATTAAAGAACTAAAATCATTATTTTAAATACAAATGATTATACATAAACATAATAATAATAAAAGTAAAAGGAACTTATATAAACAACATGATGAATCATGTGAGAACTAAAAAATGAAAATATTCAATTTTGTAAGCGGGCCAGTGGGCCAGCCCATTCCTCCCCATCTTTAGCCCGCGCGGACTTCGGGCCTATGCAAGGCGGGCTTGTGCAGACCAACGGGTTCAACATCCTAACTCGCTCCGTATTTTTTATGTGGGCCTACAGGACAGTCTGCCTGGCCCGCCCCAAACTGTCATCCCTACATAAAATAGTTTCTTTCTTTCACTTTGTTTCTTAATCGGGTAAAACATTTTTTTAGAATATGGAAACTATAATTTGTTCAGCTGACATAAACTCACCAGAATCTCTTAACAGTTGTCGAGTCCTTTAGATTCGCAGAAATAACTTGTAGTCTAACAATCACCCTTACCATATCTCCATCAACAATAGGTGTTACCTAATAACTGAACTTAAAACACGAGCAATAGTTAATTAAGTAGATGTAGTCCTTTTAATCCAATTATATTACATTTTTTTACGTGTCAAACACGTTTCATGCTAGTATTTGAGTTGTTTATACCGTTTGACACATTCTCACTTCAATATTTGTTGAAAAATGTGTTTTACACGTTATTTGGTTAAAATAGTTATATTTATTTATTTTAAAAATTTAGAGACAAAAATGTATTAAAATTTCACCCAAAAATGAATTTCAATTTCATTTCATAAAAAGATACTTAATCCTTAAAAATATTTCACTAGACAACAACTTCAAAAATAATCAAGAATCGACACCTGACACTAGAGTGTTTTTTCTCAACACTTTTTTTTTATAAGATTCCATCTTAGAACTTATAGCTCACAAGATGGTGGTGATATATAAAAGTTAGAAAACAGAGCGAACAAAGGAATTATCAGAGAACTAAACCAAAGCCTATGTAAACAAAACACAAACATCTTCAAACTATGAAAATCTGAGTTCCAATAGACCAACTCTATTTGTAAAATAAATAGGAAAACCAAGAAAACTCTAATTGCATGTCAATACCAATGTTAACCAATTTATTTGCGCACTTATTTCATTCTCTATATTTGTATAATCAAAATTTGTATCCGTCTAGCACTTTGTAAACAACTCTTTCGTCTGTATTGAATGTTCTAAGTCACAGTGTTTGTAATTCTTAAACGTCTGGTTAACCAAAGTGGAGTTTGTTTCAATTCAAATAGATAACCAACCTTTTCAAGAGCTAATTCAACACTTTTTTTTCAATCTCAACATGGTTTCTTTATTTTGGTAGTGAAAACATGATTCTAACACTTATCAGAACTTAGAATTGTGATGGGCGTAACAAATAATTTGTTTAAAATATGATTTGGTATTGTCTAGTTCTTGGAAATTTAAATTAGGTTTTATAAAAGAAAAATAATATTTTTAATTTTACATTTGAACGAATTTCTGATGAGAGATTCCAAAATGATTTATGTTTGGTTATTATAAATCTAAACACGTATAATTCTTTATAAAGATTAAATATCTGGAGACATTTATACAATGAGAAATCGTGTTTGACACGTTCAGTCCAGTTGATAATTGACGGTCATATTATTACGAATTAAGTCAAAAAGAAAATAATATAATTAGAATTGTAAGATTTTTATCTGTGATAATTAAATTTAATACTTTTTTAGGAAATCTTGGATTTTTTGAAAGACATTTCTTTTCTTTTATTTTTATTTTCACTAACGAATCACTAACAAAACTCAAACTATTATTTTTAGTGGTGATATTGATAATTATTTTATTTTGCCATTTTAGGAGAACAATTATATGTCCCAGAAACGATCAGAAAATTCTTGTTTTTCTTAATTTTCCATGGGAAGAAATCTGTGTCGAATTTATTATGTTAGAAAAAATTGTAGTAATATTACAAGGACGGAAGTTATAAAATTAACAAGAAAGAACAAAATGTATTTAAATTTTCAGGGAGGTGATAAGATCAAAACATTGAAGTGAAATCGAAAAGGTGTCGTAGAATTTTGTGTTCCCCGCCGGCAACAGCACCGCCTTCCGCCCACATGCCATGATGCCATAGCCACTCAACCTAAACTTTAACATTCATTCTTACAAACACGAAACCCCCAATGCTAATAGCTTCGTCTTTAACATATTTCTCGTACAAATTTCCTTAGTTTTGGTCTCTGTTGCCGTTCCTATTACTTTGTCATGATGACCACAATTGCGCTTATTCGCAACCGCGCCATGAAATCCATTCGCAGGATTCTCACCAGTTCTCGGAACTCATCGCCTTTTCTGTCCACACCTGCAAATTATGGTCATGCTCCTTCAATTGCTAGCAATTCGCCGAAACCTCGTTTCAATCAACACCACCCTTTGCAAACGCATCGCATAAAGGGTATTGCACAGGAAATTTTTGGCTTGCCCTCTTCGAATTTCGCCCCTTTATCAATGCCCTTTATTTTAATCACGTCCAACAGGGACGTATCTACCTTCAAGGTTCGAAATTGCTCAACCTCTGTGGAGAACCGTGGCCATGACAACAATTTTGAGAGGATTTACGTACAGGGTGGCATGAATAACGTGAAACCGTTGGTGGTGGAAAGTTCTCATGAGGATGTTACAGATGAGAGAAATTTAAGTGGTGAAGTGAATGTGAGTGTGGGGAAGAGTAAATGGGAGGAGTCAGAGGTGGAAAAGGAAGCATGGAAGTTGTTGCAGGGAGCCGTTGTGACTTATTGTGGCAACCCTGTGGGGACTGTGGCTGCAAATGATCCTGGGGACAAGCTACCCTTGAATTATGATCAGGTCTTTCTTAGGGATTTTATCCCGTCAGCACTTGCTTTCTTGCTTAGAGGAGAAAGTGAGATTGTCAAGAACTTTCTTCTTCACACTTTGCAGTTGCAGGTAATCTACCCTTTTAAACTCAGACACCTAATGATTCAATCACGTCCTTCATCACTTGAATACCTTCTTTGTTGGAAGAATAAGAACTGTGGACGTCACAAAATTGTTATAAGTCTGGATTTTATTTAACAAGTTTCATGATTTAGTAGTTTTTAATAAATTCTGATAATAGTGGAAAATGTTAGAAAAAGTGAGTTGCTAAAAAACTTTTGTTTGGGTTTCTGACACACATAGTACTAAAACAACCTTAGTAAGGGCAGATACACACTGTATTCTATGATTACTCAAAATATTATGTAAGTTTCTATTTATGCTTATGGAAATAGGCCTGTCTTTCTTTTTCAATGAGATGATTAAGAAGATGATAAAATGTCCTAAATGGATTAGATCCTCTTTTTACTTTTTTATTTATTTTAGATAGATGGATTAGATTCAATTTGTATTTGGTAAGAATATATTTAAATTGTTATATTTTTGCTAATCTTGTATATAGATAATTTTAAATATATAAGTCTTCATTGTCAATTTAGATAATTTGTAATGATTTTCAACACACACACACACACACATATATATATATTGCTAGCACTCCTTTTTGGATAAATATATTTTACAGTACAGTGTTTTGTCTGTACTTGATTGATCCTGAAAGAAAGTGGTTTTTGTGTAGCAAGATTCATTTAGTTTTAAAATTTTTGTTGAGAACTGATTGTTAATATTATACATTTTTGTTATAGAGTTGGGAGAAAACTGTGGACTGCTACAGTCCAGGGCAGGGCTTGATGCCTGCAAGTTTCAAAGTTAGAACTGTAGCTCTGGACGAAGATAAACGTGAAGAAGTTTTAGATCCTGATTTTGGGGAATCAGCTATTGGTCGCGTTGCACCTGTAGATTCAGGTTAGCAGTTGATTATTTAGCTGTTTCTTAAATACTTCACATAGAGTAACATGTTGAAAATTGCTAGAGTTGTGCATACACAATGAGAATTCTGAAAATTATTATTTGAGTAGTATAGTGAAGAACTTTCATTTATTATTTCTGTTTTTGTTTTCTCAATAGGATTGTGGTGGATCATACTCTTGCGGGCTTACGGGAAGCTCACAGGAGATTGCAGCTTGCAAGAAAGGGCCGATGTTCAAACAGGCTTAAAAATGATCCTTAACTTGTGTTTAACAGATGGTTTCGATATGTTTCCTTCTCTGCTAGTCACTGATGGTTCTTGCATGATAGACAGGAGGATGGGGATTCATGGACACCCTCTTGAGATCCAAGTGAGCTTAACTATGCTATGCTTTTTCATTCTTCTGCTGTTCTTTGTCTCTGTTCTGTTTAAAATTGAACAATGCTCTGTATTACACAGTCGAAATGGCCCAAGTTTTTGCATCTATCATTATATGCTCCCATTCCATTGATGTATGTTATTTTAGTGCATATGCTTCAGCTGAAATTAATCTGTCTGCTAAATAACGATAAAACTCTGAATTCAGGCAACGTGGTTTCTGCAATGTACTTCTACTTTTATACATATTATCCTTCCATTTAGTTGTGGCAGTTTTGCTTTTCAGGCATTAACGTGGTTTCTGCAGTGTACTTCTATTTTTTTACATATTATCCTTCCATTTAGCTGTGGCAGTTTTGCTTTTCAGGCATTATTTTACTCAGCTCTTCGCTGCTCACGTGAGATGCTTGTTGTAATTGAGGGAACTGATCATCTTATTAGAGCTATTAACAACCGACTCAGCGCTCTGTCATTCCACATTAGAGAATATTATTGGGTGGACATGAAAAAGATGAATGAAATATACAGGTATAAAACAGAAGAGTACTCCATGGATGCCATCAATAAATTCAACATCTATCCAGAGCAAATTCCACTGTGGTTAATGGATTGGATTCCAGAAGAAGGTGGATATCTGATTGGGAATTTGCAGCCAGCTCACATGGACTTCAGGTTTTTCACGCTTGGAAATCTTTGGTCCATTGTATCGTCATTGGGCACCCCAAGACAGAACCAGGCTACTTTAAATCTGATAGAAGCAAAATGGGATGATCTTGTGGGTCATATGCCTCTTAAGATATGTTATCCTGCCTTGGATAACGAAGAGTGGCGCATAACTACTGGCTCAGACCCAAAGAATACGTGAGTTCTTATTTTCCGTTTTTGTTGTTAGCATACTAGAGAATTTTGATTCTTTTTATTATGAAGTACATTTGTTGAATTCCTTTTTTATTATTTGTTAGTCTTTGTAGTCAGAATTGCTTCTACTGTGTGCATCTTAACTGAAACATCATGCTTAACTTTTGCAGCCCTTGGTCATATCACAACGGTGGATCTTGGCCAACCCTTCTGTGGCAGGTAAATTTTTCCTGATGGCAATGGGTGCATTTTAAGGAAAGCTAAGATGTGTTGTTGGCTATTCTCTTTGTCCTGTGTCTTACCACCTAAACCTTTGAACTCAATGGGGAATAATAAGTGTGGGAGGAGTACTTACGAGGTCCCCAATAGAAACTCATTTTACTACAATGTAGAAAAGTGGAAATTAAAACCATAAACTGCAGAACCTGAAGTAAGAGAAAAATATCCAGAGAGGTTATTTTCTGGGTTTTTTAATTGAGAGCAAAAGATTTATAAATTAAACAAAATTATTTTCCAGTTTTGTTGCTGGGACCTTGCATGTCAACTGTCAAGTCATGAACTGTTGCTTTAATTTCTGATATATTCCTTTGTACCTCATCTCATTCAGTTCACGCTGGCATGCATCAAAATGGGGAGAACTGAACTTGCCCAGAAAGCAGTTGCTTTGGCTGAGAAAAGACTGCCAGTTGATTCTTGGCCTGAGTACTATGATACACGCACTGGAAAATTTATTGGAAAACAAGCCCGGATGTATCAAACATGGACCATAGCTGGTTTCCTTACATCCAAGATGCTTTTGAAAGATCCGGAGACGGCATCCAGGTTATTCTGGGAGGAGGATTATGAGCTTCTAGACGTATGTGTTTGTGGACTTAGCAAGAATGGCAGGAAAAGGTGTTCCCGTGGTGCTGCCAGGTCTCAGATTCTTGTATGATGAATACCTAGTGTAGTGTGAAATTCATAGAGTTCAGGGGATCATTGGTATATGCTTATAGTAAAAGTTACATAGGAAGGTTAACATATTCTGCCTTGCTATAATTATGGTTAAGAAGGCGTTCCTTTATACTAGGATGACAATTCTTACTTTTTCTTAACAATGAGGACATAGAAGGTTAAAAGTACGTCCTCTTGTTTGTATATGAACTAATATTCACATTGATTTATCTCACTATACGCTCGCTCCTTTGCAGCATTTTGTAAAAGAGTTTCTTTATCTCCCTATACAATTGTTTTACCTTGTTCTGGTGCGTGTTTGACTTCACTTTCTCATCACTGGTCCTAAGATTAAAGGAAATTACTAATCATATAGTCAAGGTTGCCGCATAGGATGTTTGCAGAGAACAGTGACTTGACTGTAACACTAGTAAGATTAAGGATTCACAGTTTAGTTTAAAAGGACACATTACAAGGTAAATTATAATTATAACCTTTGACTAAAACATAATAGATATTGTGAAAGAAATATTGAGTTGAGAAACTTACCAAGTGATAATTTGAGTAGTTATTTTAAGTATTTTGTTGTTAAGAATTTTTTACTGGATCTAGAAATGCAATATCCTAAGAACTAGAGGAACAATGAGAACTGTTGAGAAGTAAACTTTAAGTTTAATTCAACTCTACAAAATTAGTTTGTAGGTGAGGTGTTATATATTATGAAATTGTCTTATTTGTAATTGATGTAGGGCTTCCAACAAGAATCACGTATAGAAACAGTTCTGAAAGCCATATTGAATTGAGAAGAAGAATAGTAAGAGAAAAGTCAACTGCATGTCTTCACATAAGGTCAGAGTTGCCTTACATAGCAAAACTGATCAACTAACTTCTACCAGAGTTAACTCCTCACTATTGACATACTGCAGCCTAGTCCTAGCCGACTAATTGCTATACAAATATCCTAACATAGCCCTTCCCTTGAAAGAATCCTTGATCTCAAGGATAGAAGGTTGGGAATTCTTTTTTAAATTGTAGTAGTATTTCCAAGTTGCATCTTCTAGAAGCTGGTGTTTCCATTTCACAAGGCCTTTAGTAACATGCATGCCTCTTCTTCTAACTATCATACAGTCAAGGATAGATTCAAGCTCCTTTTCCGCAAAAATATCTTCTTGCTGATAAGGAAGATAAGAGGCAGTAGCCAAGTTGCCCAAATGTATGGACAATATCCTTGTCCATACATTATTTCGTAAGGAGTAGATTTAGTAGCAGTTTGATAGGAAGTGTTGTACCGGCATTCAGCCAATGGCAGCCACTTGTGAGGGACATTATTACACATACATCTCATATAAGTTTCCAAGCATCTATGAAATATTTACTACTTCCATTTGACCATCCACCTGTAGTAGATGGTAGCTTGATGACAACTGAACCTAAACCCCGTTCAAGGTCATGAAATTTTAACAGAACTAACTGATAAAAATGGCATCTTCGTCACTGGGGATGGCGCTTGGGAATCCACACAATTTAAACACATTATCCTTATAAGACTGACCACATCACTGTCTATATAAGGATGGGAGAAATCCATAAAATATGCAGCTTTGCTCAATCTTTAAACCACTACAAATATCACTTTCTTACCGAATGAACTAGGCAAGCCCTCAATGAAATCCATAGTGACATGCTTCCAAATTTGTTAGGAACGGGAAGAGGTTGAAGTAAACCAGGAGTCGCTACGGTGTCATATTTGCATTGTTGGCAAATTGTACACTGCTGGATGAACTTCTTGACATCACTGAATAGCCCTTTCCAATATACCACATCTTAAACGCATTTCATTGTACCATTGATCCCTGAATGTCCTTCCCCAGCAAAAGTGTGCAACCACTTTAAATTTCAAGCCAACGCATCGAAGATCGAGCTGAGTCGGCCTTAGCTGAACGTTGAAATCATCAACTTTGGTTGAAGGTGAGGCAAATCAACCCGGGCTAAAGGTCGGGCCTAGTCAGTTCATGTTGAATCTTTGGGGTCGACTCGGATCAAAAGTTGAGATGAGTTGTATTGGATCAAAGATTAAGCAAACTCAACTTGGGTTCAAGGATAGAGTTCAATTTGCCTTAAAATGAAAATTAAATTGCTTTATTCAAACGAGAAATTTGAAATATATGATATTTCAATTACTCCATTCAAACAAACTATTTGAGAAATGAAGAGAATTCAATTATATATAATTCAAATATTATGTATTTCAATTTCTTGGATTTGTTAAAATCCCTTATCCAAACACAAGGCTAGGGTCCAACTAAATCCATTTTTCTTTAACATATTAGTTAAGGGTTTTGCTACTACTCCATACCCTTTCACAAACGTTCTATAATATCCCTTTCAATTGTTTGATCCAAGAAGGCCAATCTTGGATAAGATTGAAGATCCAGGAAGGTCATTTAGCAAATCATCTACCAAGGGTATAGGAAACTTATTCTTCACACTGTTCTTATTCAATTCCCTGTAATCAATACACAATCTCCATGGTCCATCTTTTTTACCCACCATAACCACTGAACCAGTAAAAAGACTGGTACTATTTTGAATTAATAGAGTTGTAGAACTGAAATGTCCTCACCTTCCGCTAAGGTTTTATTGAATTGTTGAGCCTTGGTGAACTTGACACTATTATTTGATTCTGAATTCCATGGTTAACTGATCAAAGTTCCAAATTATGACCCAATGGAATTAGCCACTCTGTCCCTTACACCAAATCAAAACAACCAGGTGGGATTAAAAACATGTTTGAGGTTCCTCGATTTGGCATCCCACTTTCTGAGCCATGTCAACATCCAGAAAATTGTGTGTGGATCCACTATCAATCAAGATGTTTAGAGGCTTCTTTTGCTTGTATCATGTGATTCACATGATTCTGACATTTGCCACACCAGTCAACGCATTCATTGATATTTGATGAGAATTTTGATCAGAGTCATTAAAAGAACTACCAACAGGGTCTACGATTAACATAAGTCCTCCTCCTCCTGAACCTCCAAAACATGCACCTAAATCTTTTTATATGTAAAACTATGCTCTTGCGAATATGGTTCATGACATAAATAACAATTTTTTTGCTCTTCTTTCACTTATATAAGCGGGGTCAAACTCCTGCTATTTCTGACCTTAGGTGCAGTCATAGTAAGATTAACCGAGGCGACAAGTTTGGATCTAAGATTTTTTTTCTGATGCTTTAGGTAGCACAGAAGAATGAATAGAAGGGGAATTGGCTGCTTCATACATTCTTGCCAAGGTAAAGGTTCGTCTCACTGTAGTAGGCTGAAATATCCTAACCAACATGTGGATTTCTATCTTGAAACCCCCTAAAAAGTAACCCAACATATACTCATCACTAAGATTCAGTTTCATCACGATTGAATCAAAGTCCTCGTGATACTCAGACACAAATTTCTTCTGCCACAAACAACCTCATCAACTCAGCTATAGGGTCATCAGAAACTTCTCCAAACTGCTCTATGAATAATCTTGTATATTTGGTCCAAGAAATCATTGGAAAATATTGTGCTGACCTGACCAAGCCGTATGTCATTACAAAGTGTGTCCCCCATATACACAATTGCAAGTTTGATTTGAACATCGTTAGGCATATTTTCAATTAAGAAGTAGTTTTCACATTGAAATATCCATCGATGGATAACTTCTCCTTAAAAACAACGGAAATCGATTCTTGCCAATCTTGTTCCGCAACAATATGAAGAATGATGGTTCTCACCTCTAGAATTAACTCCAGTGGAATTGCCACAAACATCATCAAAATTTTGGTTGACCAATTCTTGAATTTGATCTTTAAAAGAATCACCCAAGGCTTTTTGCATTGACCCCACAAGCTCCATTAGGTGCATTTCTAATCTTGTACACACGTGTTCTTCCAAATCTTTAATTGCCTGCATTTCGACTACCCTATGCCATAGCTGATACTGTGAATGGACCAATTGTTAAGAATTTTTTTCTAGTTCTCTAGTAATGCAAGGTCCGAAGAACTTGAGGAACAATAGGGAATCACATAAAGAAACAGTTTCGAAAGCTATATTGAATTGAGATGAATACAAGAATATGAGAAAAGTCAATTACAGGTTTTCATATAAGGTAAGAGTTGCCTTATATAGCAAAACTGACAAACTAACTGCTCACATGGTTAACCCTTCTCTATTGACTAATTGCAGCCTAGTCCTAATTGACTAATGACTATACAAATCTCCTAACATATTTATATTTGTGTTTCAAACTTCAGGCCAAGTTCATAAAAGGCCAATTATGCTAGTGGCCAAAACAGTTCTCAATATATGAGCCTATTCAGGACATGTGATTGTGAAATTTCAACAGCTATATCCATCCCAAACATGTATCATGGTATCATCGTGACAACACAAATAAAAGGGTTGGTTGCATGGGCATTTGTTGGAAGATGATGTTTACTGAGAAGTTACGGTCTTCATTTGATTTTTCATTCAACCCATCCCATTGGTGATAAAAAGCTGTTTCACTGCATCCAATTGAATGAACTGTTTCCCACTAAGGATTTGACCATTTAGCCAACTGATATCTTTAATATTCCTCTTGATAAGAGCTCAATCAAAGAGGCACGCATTTTGTTCGAAGAAATGGCCCTTGAAAATGTGGTCACCTAAATGCCATCATCACTGCTCGAAACCACTATAAGCATCCATGGAGTGTCTTTCTTCAAATGCTCAGAGATGGGACATATCCCAATAAATTCACCATATCTGCTATTTTGAAGTCCTTCAAGGGTTTGAAAGCTCTTTATGTGGCCAATTAGCTCATGCTTTGGCCATCAAGATTGGTGTTCAAGGATGATCCATATATGTTGACAATGCACTCCTGGACATGTGTGTCATGCGATACCATGGACCACACAAAAATGGTTTTGAAGATATCACAACCAAAACTTATGTCTGCTGAACTACTCTGACCACTTGATACACTCAGAGGAGACTTCTGCGATTGTCCTAGAATTTTCTGTCAAATGTTTCTGGTAAGCCTTTGCTTAATCTCTTGTTTCAAAGTCATTTCTATTTTTACTTAATCTCTTGTCTTGTTTCAAAATTTCTACTTTTACTTAATTATTTTGTTTACTGGTGTTCTAAATAATCACAACACAATCTCTTGTGACAAACAGGAGGAAGGATCACCAAGTCCCTTTAGCTTCTCAATTGCTGCAGGAGCTTGTGTCTCTATTGGTTTGGGTTATTAGGGCAAGCAGGTACATGCTGCAGTGGTTAAGCATGGAGTTGAGTCCAATCTTCCTATTATGTTTTCAGAGGAAAAAAAATTATTAGCTGAAATGACTCAAAGACATCGTGACATGGAATACTTTGATAGCTGGAAGAAGGTTTTCACGGAAATATCTGTCCTAAGTTATATGTATGCCAAGAGTGGAAATACAGCTGATTCACATGAAATATTTAGCAAAATGCTATGCACAAAATTGGTCTCTTGGACTTCAATGGTGAATGGACACTGGAGTCATGGATATGGTGGAAAGGGGGTTGAACTTTTCCATTGTATGATTAGGTATTAAACCAGATAGTATGTAGTTTATGACAATTGTTTGTAGCCATGCTGACCTCGTGGGTGAAGAAGGACTGACACATTTTAGATGAATGACGAACTGTTATCAACCAACTGAGAATATGCAATTTGAGTCACATGAGTCTATCTGGAGAGCCCTTCTGGGAGGCTTTTAAATTGCATAATCAACCCAGTGTAGCCAAATTAGCAGGTTATAGGGATTTGGGATCAAGCCAATTAGGACAGGAACTTATGCCTTGATATCAAATATTTATGCAGTTGAAGTCAACTAGATTGGTTTTTCTGGCTTGAAAAACAGAGAAGTATTAAAAATAGAAGTGACTTGAGAAGGAATTGGATTAATGTGAGACCAGGTCTGCAGTTTTGTTGTTGGATTGTTGCAAAACTTTTGTAAAAGTGGTAAAAACAATCAAATTTTATGTGATTAGAAAAACATTTCATCCCTAACAAGTTAACCTATTTAAATAACTATAAATAATATTTCTTTTGTTATTATTGTTATATTAAATTTTGTTATAAAGCATTAGAATCATATAATTTATTTATCTTTGTTGATCAGTCTTGTGTATACTTTTAATAGTTGATTATGCACAAATTTTCTTTTATATTCATTACTTTTTAAATAAATATAAAATATAATGGTGCATAAATACATCTTCAAATAGGACCAACGAAAAAGATATTATAAGTCATTTAATATTTTATTTAAAGTATAAAAAAATAATTTCTTTAGTAAAAAGTTTAAACTGCTGTTAGAAGAAAGATAAGAGAGCATTAGATATGTTCTTGGTAAAAAGTTGGAACTCAGAATTAGTAAAATAATTCTATATTTTTGTTTAAATTTTAAATAAATAATATATTAGGTTATATTATATATATTATTTTTTGTATGAAATTGAGTTGTACTATAAGGTATGGTATGTCCATGCTACTTTCTCGAATATGTTTCTCCCCGTGGTTTTAGATGATCTATATTCCTTACTCCTTGGTAATCGGCTGGACATGTGTAACTATATAAATACTTTGATGTTCAAATTAGTTACAGTCAGTCAGATATATGATAATTTAGGTAATAATATATATCCTTTACTTGGAGATTGGATCATTTTTATATATCTAAATTTTATTAATTATTTTAAAATCACTTTAGGAAAGTTTAGATCTTATTATAAATGTTTTATATACGTGTTGAAAGGAATTCGATTATGTCCTATGTAGTATACTTACAAAAATTACATAAAAAAATTGTAATAAAGAAGTTATTTTAATATGTAATATTTTTTTTCATTTTACTTGTTTTAACTATTAAAACATAATTTGTTTACTTAAATATTATTATTCTACATATGTCCTTAACAATTCCAACAAAACTACAACTTTTAACCAAGTTTATTTTAACAAAATTTTAGAATTGGGTTGAACAATCTTGCACATTATATCTTTTTTCCCTAAATTTTTTATTTTCACAAAAATTATTTCTTAAATATACTTTCAAATATTTTCATGTAATGAAATCTTTACAAATATAAAGATTATATGTGGGTGATGAGACCACAAAATATCATTTAAGACTCAAGTATCACCTTCATTGAATATTGAAATGAACTGTGCTTGTGCTTCAGCTCTGTATCAATTCCATTTTTTTTTATCAACTTCAAAGCAATGTCCAACTTGCATTACTAGTTAACTGTTCCTTCCCAATGCTGCTTAATATTTTTGTTTCCTAAATTGTGGAATTATTTCTATGGTTTCATCAAACAATTTGTAGGAAGTCCTTTTTTCTGTACATATTTTGTACATTTTTATCCTTATTATAAAATTCTCTTTATAACAAAAAGATAATAATTTGCATTCCAATAATTAGATCTACCCTGCTGAAGGGTGTGAAGCGTGCCCAAGAAGAGACTACTCTCCTCACATTCCCGCCAACTGACACATATAAAACACGTTCTCTCTAATTCCGTTCCGTTTAAATTTCCGCAACCGATACGAACCCTAACTCCGGGAGTGCAATGGTTCCGAAGCCTAAAACCAAAACCAAAGGTGCCTCCGCCTCCGCCGTCTTCTTCAAACCGGGCACTGTGGTGGAAGTAAGCTCAGAGGATGAAGGCTTCCGTGGTTCTTGGTTTTCCGGCACCGTCATCCGGCATCTTCCTTCTGACAGGTTCCTAATAGAGTACCACAACCTGATGGCAGACGATAAAAGCTCAAAACGTTTGAGGGAAATCTTGGATATACGTCAACTGCGGCCCATTCTCCCACCGGAGATAGGCGAAGTATTCAAATTTGGGGATGAGGTTGACGCATACTACAACGACGGTTGGTGGGAGGGTTTTATAACTGAGGAATTAGAGAATGACAGATTTGCAGTGTATTTCAGGGCGTCCAAGGAGCAATTGGTGTTTTCCAAAGAACAACTCAGAATCCATCGAGAATGGTTCGATCACAAATGGGTCCCGCCATTCCAACAGGCACATTCATCTCTCAATTTTATTTATATCTCGTAATTTGATTATAGTTTAATGTTATGACGACAGTGTTGTTAATCACAGGAAAAGGATGAATCCAAAGAAGCTGCAAAGCCCGATGAATCCAATGAAGCTGCAAAGCCCGATGAATCCAATGAAGCTGCAAAGCCTGATGAATTTGGCCAAGGGGCTACAGTCGAGGTTAGCAATGATGAAGATGGGTTCAGTGGAGCTTGGTTTGAAGCCACTATAGTTGAGGCAAAGGGAAATGACAAGTTCGTTGTTGAGTACCAGACTCTGTTAGCTGATGATGATTCTAATCTTTTGAGAGAGGAGATTGATGCCTTGCACATAAGGCCTCCTCCACCCAATACTAATCTTGATGGTCAATTTAGTCTTCTTGATGAAGTCGATGCCCTGTACAATGACGGTTGGTGGGTGGGTGTGATTTCTAAAGTTCTTGCGGACTCCAAGTATGTGGTTTACTTCAGGTCTTCTAATGAGGAACTAGAGTTTCATCACTCCCAATTGCGGCTGCATCAGGACTGGATTCATGGCAAATGGATTATGCCTTGTAAGGTATGGTATTCACTGAAACTCTGTGATCAAGCATGCATGTTGTGACTTTTATAAGAATTCCACTGAAAGCTGATAGTAAAAAGTAGGTTGAGATTGATTTCAGTCGTCTAGTAAATCTTTATGTTAGATTTTATTCGTGCTGGAGGCTCCAGGAGACATCGGCACCAGAAAATGTATATTCTCATGTTAAATTCACATGTGAAAATTCAGCATATGAAAGTTCATTCTCATCATTTGACAGCTTCTCTGGAAAATGTGCATTTAATCATGTTAGGATGATTACCAACAAAAATACCTTAGTGCCTAGGTTTAGTAGGTCCGAATAAGATTTTAAATAGCGCCACCGTAGGGTTGTAGTAGGACTATTTTTGGGATTTCAATTTCTAAACTTGAAATCTATAACTGCAATAGTGAAAATGATAGAGACTTGAAATTTGAAGATGATGATTGATTATTCCCATTTGAAAACTTGTACTTTAATTTTATTGATATATTGACTTGTAAGCTTTTTTGGAACCTTCTGGCTCTAGGGCAGCGTAGTTTTTATTATCCTTGATCATTTTTGAGAATTCATGTCTATAGTATGCTGGCATAAGCTAATAAAAATTTTCAGAATTGCTGCTATATGCTATCCTATTATAATGTTTTGGGGTCAGCTGCTATATTGTTCTTTAAAGGAACAATATCCAAACTTGTTTCAAATATGTTCTACGTCTGTGGCAGTAGGCTTAGTTTTCCGTCACCCTCTTCTGCATCCAAGAGACGCATGTATATTGTTCTTTGCAGGAACAATAAACTTGCTCCAAAATTTAATGTGTTAGCTTAGTTTTGCATCCTCATCTGACAAATCATGCTGTGACAAGAGACAATGGGTTCAGGGATGTCCTAAAACAATAATGAGTAAAAATCATACCTGCATACCTAAGAAACGAGTAGAGTGAAACAACAGCTTTTGAGGTATGGTAAGTAATCTTTGTTTGGTTGCGATATATTGGATGTGATACCAAAAACAGTGTTTGGTTATACTGATATATAATACCAGTAGAATTAAAATATCCCTCATGACGTTTTAGTAGTAGATTATTAAGTTGTTGATCAGTATTTGACCTTGACATAATGGACAAGGTTGTTCTAGACTGAAGGTGTGTTTTTCTTTAATTTATCATGCATTCTAATCTCATTTCACTAAAATTAAGATGATATATACCCTTGCCAAAAAACTCAGTTTAGGAGGAGAGTGATCTCTTGACTTGAAAGTCTTTTTTTAATAGAGACATCTCCTCTGCAATCTCAAACTGATAATATGTATTTGATTGAGTTGTAACTCGCTTGTTCTAGTTGATTAAGACGATTAATTGATATACTAACTCTTGCAAACAATGTTGTTTAGATGATCACTACCGTTCAATGCTTTTGGTTAAAAAAATTTCAGGTGATGAAGTTGTGAACGCTGAAGATAACAAGAGGTAGAAGAAAAAATCCGGATTCGGTTAAGTCACTCATCAGGGCTTACCAGTTTGTTTGGATCCAAACACGAACTCATCTCACTTTAGATTCTGATTATGTAGTTTTGCTTTAGACATTAACCTTTGACATTTCCTGGTAAGTATAGCCAGTACATAATTCTCTCGAAATTGCAATTTGTGCTTGTGTGCAAGTCCTTTTCTGTCATTTCGATTTGCTACGTGCAACACGAATATTTTTCTAATGACAAAGGTCATGGACTGCACTTAAATAACAGATAACCCATAACAAGAAAAAGGTTTTAGTAAAAAATGCTATTAATATACTTACATTATTAGTACTATGTGTCGTGTATTGTGAGTATTTAGTTCGAATCAACAATGTGAAAAGCAGCATGATATAGCTTTTCACTCCTGTGAAATAGAAAAGTCCATTGTGTTTGTTGCGAAGCGCGACTTTCCTTTTGGCGCATTAATGTTGGTTTAGTTTGGCAATTAAAACTTGATAAGTGTTGGTTGGTAGGGCCTAATGCTTCTTTTACGTTGTAGATTAAACATCTCAATTCTTAAATATTTAAAATTTAATCACGTAAATAAAGATAAGGAAACTGTCTATACATTTTGATCAGATCAGGATTCTCTGCTGTTGATCATTAAAAATAAAGTTAAAAATTATTCACCCTTAGATTTAAGACTCATGATCCTGCTGTTTTTGTTTTTCAATTGCAGATGTTCCTTCATCGATCTTTAATTTTCAGGCATACTGTTATCTTGTTAGTGGTTTCATTTTCTAGTTTTTCATTTTTTTATAGAAACTAAATGGTGAATGACAAGCATATTAAGCTTTTCTCTTTTCAATATATTTATTTTCTCACGTCATACTTTTCAATGACAGCATAAATGTTTTTTATACTCAAAATTATAAATTATCAGAGGTTTTTTTTTATCTCTTTCTATAATAAATGGTCATATAATTAAATATTATTTAATTTTGCAAAGAAATCATTTAAAAAGTCATTAAATATAGTTTTTAATTAATTTTTTTTAACGAAATAGGTATAGAGAAGGACCACTTTACCATCAACTAGATTGAGGCTCTAATCAGCAATACTTTTTAATTAATTGATAGGATAATGGTGTATTAAAATCAAATTCTGACCATATTTAAAATAAAGAATGATATCCGAGCTTCATTTGCTCATCACACCTAATTTTAACCTGAATCGCGCAAATCACTCGTTAATAAATTTTTCAAATTGAAGAAAACCCTTAAAAATAGCTATGGATTTGCTTCTCATCATTAAGTACATAAAAAAAAAAAAAAGGAAATATCATATTTTTCTCCATCTTGCACAGTTAATATTTTTTTCATTCCAAAGAATGAAGACGAAAGCTGTTTACTGCACCACAATAGGTGCTGAACCACAATAAAAACTGTGGATCAATTTCACTTAATCAAGAAAATGTGGAACCATATTAGAAACATAAGACAACAAATTTTAATACTAACATAAATTTATAACTTAAGCATCGTTTTCTCTTTCAAGCTGGTGCAAGAAAGAAACTGAAAGCATTACAACTGAGACATAAAACAAAACCTATAGAATATAATAAACTCATACATAGCCATGGCTGCCACCAGATGAAGAAGAAGAAGAAGAAGAATCAAACCTCTTGAACTTCAACAGCATTACCAACTTGTTTCACTTCCTTCTCTTCTTCTTTTTCTTCTTTATTCTTGACTTCCTTAACTGGTTCCTCAATCACAAAAGCTGAAACCGGGAATGTTCTGAACAACGCTGAAGGGGTCTTGAACGTGATCTTCCCACTGGGTGGATCATCCACAAAGATCTCACTCAGTGTCACCCAAACCAAGAGCTCCTTCGCCTTCACCCCAGTGAGCTTCTTTATCTTCCCAAGCTCAACATACGCTGTGATCTCAGTTGCATACGACACTAGCTTCCCAATCTTCTCAAACTTGTGGTTTATGCTCTTCTTCTGCTTCAGCCACACAAACCCACTTTCCTTCTCGTACCCACATTCCTCAATGTCCTTCAACGGTAAAAGCCCATTGGGTAGCCCTACCTCCTTCAGCAGCAACTTGGTCTTTTCTTGGCACACTTCATCTCCATGGTACACCTCAGATTTCGCCTTCATCTCTGCAGAAACTTGACTCATTTTTTCTCTTCTTTTCTGATATTATGATCGGTTAACGTTTGGTATGTGATTGTGAATGATGAAGGTGGGGTTGATATAGCTCTGGTGCTATCTCTTTGCCCTTGTATCTCCCATAAACTTCAACAAATGCCATTGTCACAGTTCATAATGTGTCCCCATACTCACTTTAAATTTTGTAATATGTTACATGTTGTGTAGCACTCACTATTAAGGTAGTTGGTGAGTAAAAACGTGTGTCTTAAATGCTTCTCTGCATGTTATGGCTGAAGGTGTAGTAATTAAAGGGTATTCAAAATGAGGGTGTTTTTGCAGTAAAATTTTCAATCAAATTGGTTTGAGTTGAGACAGGTGTACTTTTCTTTCTTACTATTACGGCGATGCCAAGTTTTAGGAAATGGATTCAAAATGGTCGGAAATGACAGCATTCGTGTAACAACACTTTACTTCTGTCTGATAAAGATTGGAGGGGTTGTGTTATAAATGTGTGTAATGTTCTGAATCTGATTTAATACGAGTTGTTCGATTGTCACTGGTGACGGTTGAGATCTGGTGACTGGGTGAATGAATGCATGCTATTGCCGGTTCCAAGCAATTAAAATTCTAATTTTACCGTTTAATGAAGCTCATATGATAACCATCTTAATTGTATGCACATATATTTGTTTGAAATAAGTGGTTTTTGTCCAAACCGATAATTGGGTCCGATGTGAATCTACTACGGTTCATCACTTAACGAGACAATCTAACTCGACTTATTTATTAGTGAGTAAAAAAAATCTGAACCTGACCCGACTCACTACGGGTTGATGGATTAAACGGATTGATTTACAGACTTACTTAATTAATAAAAAATATAATGTTTAAATTTTTTTTATCAGTCAAAACTAAATTATAATTCTAATTAAAATTTAAATAAAATTTAATACAATCTAAATACAAACCAAAATCACAAAAATATAAATTCTCTATGTGTTGGCTAAAAGAAATAATCTAACATGATCCAAATACAAATCTCAACTTAAGACAAAATACTTGTATGACCCTTTATTTGCAGTTGATGAGCCAATCCAACTCACCACGGATTCAATCTGAGTGAGACAGGTTCTAGGTGAACCAGGTCAAAAATCAACCTCCCATATTAAA
>Ga0099822_1001019_pt1 | contig 30665 bp, 16 predicted proteins | sample CowpeawhiteBW_FD_76839 | JGI IMG/M metagenome (GOLD analysis project Ga0099822, IMG submission 76839) | Root nodule microbial communities of legume samples collected from California USA - Cow pea white BW | ecosystem: Host-associated > Plants > Roots > Nodule | place: USA: California | collected... | reverse complement strand
CCATCTTCGGAGAAAAACGGGTACTAAGGTGTTCGTCTCGTGCCCCACGGTGGGCGCCAATTGTTCCTGTAGAGAACAAACAAGATAAGTTAGGCACAAGCGTCACCTTACCCATGTAGTCCGTTATCTCCTCAGTTGGCCTCTTCCCGGTTTGTACATGTCGGCTTGGACCCAGGAGGGGTTACCTGCAGAAGGGACTCCGAAGCTCAAGTAAGTCAAAGCTCTTAGAAGGTCAAATCAGTGATTTATGGAGTAATGAATGTGTACCTTTAATTACTGGAGTCCACGTGTATTTATAGAGTATTAATTATGTCTGGTTAGGCCATGGGCTGGGCCTTGGCTTGGGCCTTAGTTAGGGTTGTAAGTGGGCCTGGGCCTTAACCCAAGCCCTTAGGTGGACCCATTGAATACCAGGGGGCTTTGATTCTGCAAAGTATATTGGAGTTGTCGGCCTAAGCCGACTACTTTCCTTGGCGGATTGTGTTGGTCACGTGTTGTCTTATGCAGGTTGTTCCTCTAGATGTTTAGGCTATCGGTTTAGGCCGGTTAGGTTTGGGTTGGCTCGGCCTAGGCTGATTACTTGAGTGCTTTGGTATGTTGGCATTGTTGAGTTGGCTTGGTGTGGTACAATTAGTATAGTATAAGGATGCTTAAATGAGTAATAGTTCATGGTCAACCTCTTTTCATAATACCTGTGAGACATGATTGTTGTATCAAGCATTTATGGAGTAATAGCAAATAATCATCACATAAATGAGAGAACACAACGTGAACGTGAAATCGTCAAGCTTTAATGATGCATTAAAGCCTCTTTACTAGCCAGGTTGATACAATATGATTAAGTGTACTTTTTAATTAGGTATTTGTACATACATTATACATATTAACAAAAAGATAAATGTTGTAAAAGAAATTAGTAGGTTGTCAGAAGTAACCAATACATCCTATAATGAAACCGATCAGTATTTTCAATCCACTTAATCATAATGAATTATCTCACCATAAAACAAGTTAAAATTTTCAATTTGCCTAATTATAAAGAAAATCTCACCCATCCCACTTTAAGTAGACAAAATTTTAACTATCAACAATAAAATTCATTGAAAAAATTAGAATTTTAATTACTGATGGAAGTATCCATCGATAATGGATCCATCAATAAAATCTATTGGTAAAATGTATCGATAATTTATAATTATTTTTATGAAAAAATATTTTACGATAAATTGTTTGTAAATTGGCATCAAATTTTCCACTTTGGACTTGACCATTTTTGTGGTAAAATCCCTCGATAATTGAATTTTATTTAAATCCATCAATAAAGAGATTTTTTAAAAATCACTATCAATAATTTAGAATTTTTAATATAAACGGTAATGACATCAAATTTTGTACAGACTCTTTCGTTTATAAATTAAGTGGAGATGGGTACAACAATTTTCATAATTATCAACAGAAATAAGTTCATTCATAAACCAAAATTTATCGACAGGTTTTATTAACGAATTTTGGAATTTATATTACCGACCAATATTTTAATCAACAATATCCATCAGTAAATTAGAATTTGTATTAGCGATGGATATTTCTATCGATAACGTATCCGATTGTCAATTTCATCGATAAATTCCATAAAGAATCAATAATCAATTGCAGATTGATTTTTTCGTTGGTAAGTCTATTGGTAAATTGAGCAACAAATTTCTTACCACTTTTGATGGGATTTTTTATATATTAAGGAGAGATGGTTGTAAAGAAGAAGAAAAAGAAGAGAATAAAAGAATGAGAAGAAGCAGGAAAAGGAGGTGAAGAAGGTTGGAGGCAATGGCGGCAACGAAGATGCAGTGGTGGCTCAGTGATAACATTATTAATGAAGTGCTCAAGTTAATACTACTTGTCTATAACCTTGATTGTTGTTAAGAATTTAGCCAAAAAATATTAGTATGGGTAAGATAAACGAAAGTGATCTCCCAACAAACACAAAATTGATTTCTAACAAATTAGTTCTTATAAAATATTTACAAAAAGGATTAGGCAAATGAAATAAAAATAACAAAAAGAAGATAGAAAATTTAAATTCAATAAAATAAAGAAAATAATTTCTAAAAAAATAAAAAGGAATCAAACGATAAAATGAAAATAGCTTGATTTTAATGTTTTTTTTTTCAAAATGGGATTCATCATTGGTTTTCTAAAGATTATTATTCAACCAAAGTATATTCTCAATTAAATATTACTATACATACTCATGTTTATTCTGTTACCCCTTTTATCAAGTAAAAACCTAATTAACCAAAGTAACTTTTTGATTGATTCTTGCTAAAGTGTTCACCTTTAATCAAAATAACTTCTTACTTATTGAGAAAAAATCCATTATTTTGTTTGATTAAGAGATAAAAGACAAAGAACAATAAATCACAACAAAAATTCCAAAACCAAACAATTATATTCATCTAATCTAAAAAACCCATTATGAAATTACAACACAATCACTAGAAAGACTTACCACTCTATGGAAGGTAAAACTAGCATAAAATTAGAAGAAAATGGAGGGGAAATGTGAAAAGAATGGGAGAGGCATGGAGAATGAGGGTTTGCCAAAATTGGGCCTCCCAAAGGGTTCCTAACATCTCCCTTGATGAATTCCTCCAAAACTCTTTATATAGAAATTAGGATGGGCCTTTTTACTCCTCCAATTATCTTTAAATAAATCCAATATCTCCATAATATATTTGGTTGTTATAGGGATTTAAAAATATTAAAAAATATCTTGTTAGATTTTAAAAGATTTGGCAATTATTATCTTTTTTATATTTCCAGATATAATTAAGGGTCCTTAAACTTCGATATGAATTTGGAATTCAGTCTTGCTCCAAACTTTGATACATTTTACTCCCCAAACATTAAAAATTAATGGATATAGTCATCTTAACCCAATAACCTTAACTTTATTTTATGTGATAAACGATGCTCCAGACTAACATTTGACTTGGAAAATGTCAAATAGTGTAAACAACTCAAATGCTTGCATAAACCGTCATTTAACATGTCAAAAAAATTTCATGCAACTAAGTTAGAAGGAGTTTATATATTCATTTTCAAAGTTTAAGCACTAAATTGTATCAAAGTTTGGACAAGGAAGAATTCCAATTTAACCCATCATTTAAAAATATCTAAAGAAATCACCCTAGGTTGATAACTTTATTATAAGACCCGAGAAATTTAAATAATTAAATAAATAATTATTTAATAAATGCGGGTAGCAGGAGCCTTTATGGCATTTAATGTGATTTGTTATGACGTGGAATAATACTAGCTCAAGTGGATAAGAATACTTGGTTGTGTTGACAGGACTTGGGTTCAAGTCCTGTATATGCCACTTGTATGTTATTTTAGTATGTGTATTATTTTAATGTTATAATTGAACGTGATTAGTGATAATGTAATCCTAAAATTATAGGAATTATCACGAAACATGAATTGGTTGTGCACTTGTGGTTTTTGCATGAATATGAAAGGGTAGAGAAACCCTAACTTGAAGAAGGGCAACCTAGTGAGTAAGGGGTAGCCAATAATGGTCCTTGAATGGTCATTAACATCAAAATTAAAGCCATTTTGGTTTTCCTATCATTAATCAGAATTAAGGACTAGTTAATGGTCTAATTAAGGGGGAAGAGAAGGAGAGTGAGGGCTGCCATTGTAGAGTGCTGGAAAAGGACGAATTTCAGAAGATAAAACTGAGTCTGGGTTGAGAAAAGAGTTGAACTTTTTGGGTATCATAAAGCTAAGGTTATAAGATAATTTGGAGCAAGGATTTTCAGGTAAAGGGAGCTGCTTTTGTATGTTTTAATATTATATAATGTATTGTGCCATGTATGTACCTAATTGCATGAAATCCTTCTCTATTTATGCTATTTTCCACAAATTCTGGGTTGTCGCCCAGAAACCGCCTGGCGGGCATGAAGGTGTCACCAGGCGACACATCAGTTTTATCCATTTTCTGAGTTATGTTATGAATTGCCTGACAATGATGAACTACCACTAGGCGGCGCGACGTGGTTTGCTACTGTTTTGTGTTGTTTGATGTAGGAGTCCTTGTGACTTCTGGAAATTATGGTCAGATATTGTATGTGATGATGAATGTTATCAATTGAGTGAAATCTGGACTATATAATAAATCGTTTGGCAATGGCAATTGGGTGATCATGGAATTAAAAGTGGGGTTGAAAGGGTACAATTTGGGAATAAATTTTAGCGTCTAATTATTATTTAATCTTGGCATCATTTATGTGATGTGAAATTGTGAAATTGTGAAATTGTGATTCGGGTATTAGTTTGTGATGTGAAATTTGGAGGAATGAGAATATTATGTTTAAGTCTTAATAAACCATAATGTAGGAAAGTGCATGAATTGATGGTCATACTAGGTGTTTGTGAGAGGAGATTTGGAATCTAAAACAGAATGAAGGATAATGGTAATTGCGATTGTTGGAGCTGGGAAGGTAAGATTTCAATGGGCTATAGATTGGAGACGTTGGAAGATTTTAATGTCGCAAGTTAAGGAATTCACCAAGAATGGTGTAACTTAATTGGAAGGTAATTGAGAGAAAAGTATTGGTATCATTATAGTACAATAGTAGTAGGGTGTCTAATTGTAAGCTACTGGATTGGTAGTCTTTTCATACACTTGATTGAGTTATTATGTAGTGATATAGTACTTAGTAAAATTATAGGTCTTAAATAAAGGAATTGATGATTATGAATTATAGGCGTTTGAACCATATGAGGGTGGCAAATTGATGAGTCGATATTTTCCTCCATTCCACTAGTCTTTGTGTAACCATTTCATAGTTGTTCAATGCTTAATTGTTTATCTTTAGTGTGTTTTCATTTGTTTGGCTTTATTGGGCCACTGTTCTAAATTTGGGTTAATTTCACATTATTTGGCCTAATTTTCATTTTTAATTATTTTTAGCTATTTGGGTGAAGCAATTTTGGAGCTTGGACATTAATCTTCAGATGAAGAGAATTGCCACGTCATTTGCATGTCACGCTTTGCACTCATTTTTCACATTTTATGAGTTATAGACAACACCTATTGTTGAGATTATCGGTTTCTACACCTTGGGTAACATTTATATTGAAACATTTAACGTTTTTGTTGGCTGTTTTCGTTCTTGCCCCTTTCTCTCCTTGCACATTTTTGATTCCTGCACCATTTTAGGTTTTCTGCACCAAATTGTACTCATTTGAATGGTTGAATCACAATTTATGTTGTATCCTAATTCGAATTCCATGAGGAACTAATTTTACGTGTTGATTCTTTGTAAAGAATGAATTGAAAACTTGAGATTAGTGTTTTGTTCGGTTGAGTTTTGTTAATCTCTCCATTCTTAATTTGTGTTTGGGTTTAATGAAGAAACCATTCTGTTTATGCTTAATTTGCAGAGTGAAATTCGTTGTGTGTTCATGCTTAATGAACTATAGCAGATTCATGAATGTGTGCATTGCATAATTGCACTTGAGTTCGAGTTAATTTGCGCTTAATAATTAATTCGGGTCTCATGAGAGTTAATAGAACCATTTTGATTTGTAATCCATGATAGGTGGATTTTCATTTGAAGCAAGCAATCAACGTTGTTTTTACATTGTTTTTACACATCCGCATTTAAGTTTTCAATTGTGTGTTACATCAGTAAATCTGCCAACCCCCTTTTGTTATAGGTGTTGTTTTTGTCTGGAAAATGAAGCGTTGGGAGACGACTCTGGTTGTGGTTACGACATATTGCATTTATCTGTTTTAATTTGGTGGGCCTCTATCAAAATTGGCACCGTTGTCGGGGACCAATAATTTTGTTTGAAGTAAAATTTTCAATGTGTTTGTGTTTAGTGTGGTTGTGGTTGTATCCTTCAAATGTGGTTGAGTTGGTATATGTTCATTGTGATAGTGTTTCTATGTGTTTTGTGTAGTGTGCGTGCTCTTTTTGTGGTACAGTGAATAGTGTCGCGACGCATTAATAGTGTCATTTCTAGAGTAGTGAATAGTGCATGAATAGTGTCGAATTATGGCATTTAACTTGTGCAATTTTGTTTTGGTAGGTACGATGCTTGTTTTCACTTGAATTTTTCCCCCCAACTTCTAAGACCTTGAACTTGATGGGAAAAGTGGCTGGAGCAGCTGGTATAGTGTGATTTGAGAGATTCAAAAAAAAATTTGGATTGATTTTTAGTTAAACTTCAAAGGACCATAACTTTTGCTTTGGTTATCAGAATCACTATTATTTTATATGCATTTGGGGTGGAATTTAATTTCCTACCTTGTTACAACTCGCTCAGTCGGTTATCACAAACTTAGATTCTCCAAAAAAAATGCCGTTTTCTATTTTTCATCAATATTTTTTGTGATTAGGTTCTTACCTCTTCGGGTTACCCCAAACCAGTGAGAAACTAGAGAGATCTGTGCGTAATCTCCATATCCGAGTCTTCCGCTGCGTTTTCCCTCGCCTTCCACGAGTTTCAATCGGTAGAACACCGATTCGAGAGGCTCTTCGGTGAATATCGCGACGGAGGAGCCTCATCAAGTGGTATTCAGAGCCACTCGTGCTTGGACCGTGCTGAGATAAGTTTCTTCTTTATCTCTGGTTTTTCTTCTTAGATGTTTGAATTTTGTCTTGTTCTTGCTCTGCTTAAGTATGATTTTTTGTGGTTTTAATCTGCGTTATTGATGTTTTTACTTATTGAAATTGATTCAAAATGCTTGTTCTAATTTTCCTGAATCAATACTATGATGACATGTCTTAGATCTCTAATTCTGCCGCTCAATGCGTGTCAAGTAGGTTTAATTTTAGTTTTGATTACCTATGTTTTAATATTTATAATTTCGTGTTTTTGTCTTAGGTTTTTTTTAGTTGCTTTATATGTCACTGAATTCCATAGCAGTTATGCCTAAAATGTGTTTTTGTTCACTGTTTTGTATTTGTTCAATATCTATTATGTTTTAATAATTCATTTTTGTGGTATGTTGAGTCTAACTTTGCTATTAGATCATTAGCAATTGTTCTGTAGTGTATATTGATGTTGTTCCTATTTCATTCGTGCTATATTTGCTTTGTTTGTCCAATTGAATTCCCGTTCTGTTTAGCTCTTGTGTTGTTTCTACCATTCATATGCTTGCCAATGATTGTTGCTGACCAAACCAATATTGAGCTATTACAATATATCTAGCTTTGTTCAGATTGCTTATGAGGTTTTGGTCATGGGAAGGCATAGGCTATGATTAGAACCTTGTTCTTCAGTAGTTGTTTTCCTCGACTGAGTCATGTCTCGTGATTGAACACTAAGTTTTGGTGTTTTTGATCGACCATGCTATTCTCTTCGGATTAAGTAGTTTATGTTGTCAGTAATGTGTATTATTGATCAGTTCTGGACCACTACATTTATATATTCTTGATTTGTCAATCTGGTTTCCCTTGGCTCTTGTGATTGATTTCTGAGTGCTTTAACTATATTCATATCCAACTATTTGAAGTAAAATCACGATGATCTTTGTTGATATTGGAACCTGCATTGGTTTTACTTGTGTGTCTACTTAATCACATTTTTTTATTTCTGTGGTTGGCCTAGTTATTTGTCTGTAACTGTTGATTCCTCTTTTGTTGATTTGCAGCTTCAGTTTTCACCGCTTATGGCCATTAAAATTGATCCAATGTTGTTTTTCTATTGTTTTGATGCAACTTATGTGCATTAGTTCAGTTTTATACACATGTATCAGTTAGAACTGAACTTGCAGCATTCTGCATTGTGCATTCTGTTTTGGCTGATTCTATTTTAACAGATTTTAAGCCTTCATCCCGCACAGTTTCATGTTGATGTTATTTTGCATTGTCAAATTGTTTGCCTCCAGCTGCTGCTTTACTCTGTTGCTTCCAATATACGTCACTGTTTTCTTTGACTGAAAATCTGTGTTTGCTTCTTTTGAGGTTCTGTTAGGAGTTGTCTTGGCCAAGCCTCTGTTTTGCAGTTGTTTTTCCAAATTTTTTTTAGTTGAATCCTTTGTTAATTAGTCTGCATTTGTTAATTGAATTAAAAGTGGAAGCCTAACATCAGTTCATACATGATGAGAACTGAGAAGAAAAGTCAATGAAAAGAAAATATGATATGAGAAAAAGCATCTAATGAGCATGAAAAAAAACTAAAGTTTTGCTTGAATTTAAAAATCATTGTTTGTTTTGGCACAATACAAGTTGTCTCCACACTTCACACCATGCCTACTACTCTTTTCAATTTCAATTTACATGTGTTCTTGATTCAACTTGCTTTGAGTCTTGTTTGATTTTAGTTTTGTTCATCTTGTTCTAGACACATTCCTTAGCTTCCTTTTGTGTGCCTTCTTTATTGGTTAGCTTGTTTTCTTGCTTGTCTTTATTGGCTATCCTTTGAGTTTGTCTGTTAAATCTTTCACTTGATGTTGTTCAATTCTTTTATTTGAGATTTTCTTGATTTTCTGTCTTTGGTATTCTTAAGTGGCAGCACTTGATTTTTCTGGTTTTCTTTGCTCTGGACACTTACTTTTGTTTGACAGCCCTTGTAGGTGAAGTCTCTTCTTGAAGGTAGGGTGGTGAGTGAACCTGTTGGGAGGTACACTGCCGAGAGGACACATGAGTGAGTGGGATTTGAGAGCACCATAATGATGTTGGAAGGAGTGCACCACGAGAGATTCATAGGCGTGAGCTGGGAAAAATTCCAACATTGGCCCAAAAGCTTGAGAGCTTAATAAATAGCATAGTGTTCTTTTATGTTTGTGTATTGTTGTTTTCATGTCACGGTATTTTGGGTTGTATTTCTTTTTCAGTTGTTATTTTTGTTTCATTTGGCTTACGTGGAAAATGCTTTGGAGCAATCCCATCTTGAGCATTTAATTGTAATAGTTTAAGCGTGTAGTGTGAGGTTCAAGGGGTTCCAAAGGCCACTTGAATTTTCACTTAGGATTCAATTTTCGTCTAGTTTATGTTTTCAGTTTTTATGTTTTATGTTTTCTGTAAGATTCGAGGAATTTAATTAATTAAATAAATAATTAATTAATAAATGCGGGAGAGTAGTGCATTTATGACATTAAATTTTGTTATGTATAACGTGGAAAAGTATTAGCTCAAATGGTTGAGAGTACTCTGATTGTGTGAGAGGACTTGGGTTCAAGTCCTATGTATGCCAATTGTGTGTATTTTTGTTATTATTGTTTTAATAGTATGTTGGACCACATTTGTGTATGAGATAATGCTTGAATTGTGTGTGTCAGCAAGAAATATAAGTTGGCCTGGTGGTTTAGCTTTGACTTGGCGTTGGGAAGGTCATGGGTTCAAATCTTGATGGCACACCTTCAGTTCTTTTTTTACGAAAATTGGTATGGCGGGAATATGAAAAGGGGAAGAGAATCCTAGTTGGGGCAGCTAGGAAGGTTGAAAACTAATACTAAAGACCTTAAATAACAATAAAACTTACCATTAAAACCTAATTTTCGTTTTAGGCATTAAACCCCTTTAAGGCACCTTTAAAAGGCAATTTTTGAGAGAGAAGAGGGGTTTGGAGAAGCTGTTTTCTGAGGGTTCTGCAAGGGTGCGAAAATTTGGGTGGGGTTTTGGTATTTGAGAGCATAGTGAAGGGAGCGTGTTGGGCTGCCTAGTGACCAAGGAGAGATTTCCAACATTCTGCAATTTTTAAGCAAAGGAAAATTTCAGGTTAGGGGAGCTGAACCCGTAATATTGTATTTTGTTCTAATTTGTGAGTTTGATGATTTTATGCCTTGGATTTTCGAGTTAATCATGTGATGAATTGGGGGTTTGGGTGAATTGGTACTATTTTATTGGATTCTGGTCTAAAAGCATGAAAGTAATGGGGTTATACATTGCCTATTTTGTGATTATGCAAAAATGGGGTTGTTGGGGCATATTTCTGTGTCCAATTATGCTCATATGTCTATCAAGTTGTGCTGAATGAATTGGTATGGTTGGGTTGTGTTTTGGGTCACTGGTTAAATGTTTGTGTGCGTGAATTAGTGCCAAAACCTGCAATTCTCGCTCAGGCGAGCTAGGCTCGCCTAGGCGAGATATGCAGGGACGCGTACCCTCTATCTGCTCGTGGCTATCGCTCAGGTGGAGAATTTTGGGGTTTGGGCAAGGGTTCATCTCGCTTAGGCGAGTGAGACTCGCCTAAGCGAGAATTCGAGAGGGTTGGTGCTTTAGTTTGATATCTCGCTCAGGCGGGAACCCTAATCTTTTGAGCGAAAGAATGTCTCGCTCAGGCGAGAAGCGAGAGTCTCTCGCCTAAGTGAGAATGCGAAGAGTCTTCTATTGATTGGATTGACTCGTAGCTCAGGCGAGAAGTTTGAATTTTTGGGCGAAACTGATCTCGCCCAGGCAAGTGTAACTCGCCTAAGCGAAAAGTCGAGACTGGTTTGGTGTGTGGTACTCGCTCAAGCGAGGTAACCTAGCCTAAGCGAGATGAACTGATATGATTATGCGTGAATTGGAAGTTTATTTCAAGGATGGAGGGATGTTAGGTTTAAAGGCAATAAATGATGAGGAAATGGATTGAGTAAAGCTTGGATGTTGATGCATCATCTATAAGGCATCTAGAATGTCCTAATGGTGAGCTTGCTGGTGTTCCATGGGTTGTGACCCGAAACGTATCCTTGGGTTGTTGCCTGGGACATGGTTAAGCATGTGCCATTCTATGGGTTGTGGTCCGGAATGACTTCCTTTGAGTTGTGGCTCGAGATAGCGGATGAACATGAGGAACCCTTGAGTGGTGGCTCGGGTTGGCGAGTGTTGCCGGTGTGAGTGTGCTGGTTGTGGCCAGTACGGATGGGTCTAGTTGGATTGCCCTCCTCAGTGGTTCCTGACAAGTTTGGTAGTCCTAGGACGTTACGGACTCTGTTCGTATTTGGGAACTCCACCTGACATTACGGTGTGTGATCCGTAGCATGGTTTTCGCACATGCTCTATCGGTTGTGGCCGATTGGTGTGGCAGCAAGGCACCTTGAGATACTTAATAGGAGATGTAGATGGATGCTAACATGGTTGTGGCCATGTGAAAGAATTGGAACGAGGTTCCCTAATGTACTTTATATACATGGTGGTGGCCGTGTGAAGGGAAGGTAATGAGTCTTCCACTAGGTGCATCGGTGTACATGGTGGTGGCCATGTGATGGAAATGGAGTAAGGTTCTGTGGGAAAAGAAATGATATTATATATGGTTGTGGACATGTAGTATAAAGAAAGAGTTTATGTTATTGTTATATTATCTGTATTGGTTATACATGTATATGTATGTTGGTATATTTTTGTGTGTTTCAATTGTTAACTCACCCTATCTGCTTGTGGTTGGCGATGATCGTGTACGCGGTACACTTGAGCAGGTGATGATGCAGGTGGAGCTGGTAAGGCTTAGCGACGGAGAGGGGATGACCATGGGATCTTTTTCTTAATGTTTTCTTTACTTTATTTGAAATGGATTGTAAAGACTCATGGAATATTTTGATTACATTTGCAGTTTTGTATTTATGGACTTCTTAGTAAAGTAATAAAGATTTAAATTTCCCGTGTTTTTGGGAAATGAAGTATTATTAATCAAAATGTAATTAATTACTATATCTTATTTTATTAAATTCGTAATATCCGGACGGGATGTTACATTTGGTATCATGGTTTTGTTTTCAAAATGATTTTTTGGGTCTATGGGGAGTGAGCTTACCGCGTGTGCTTGTGAGATCATTTTGATCATTGTGTGTTATCTAACTTTTAGTATGAAGTCTTAACCAAAGCTGTTTGATGTGAACAGTTATATGTGGCGTGCTCAAGCTATGGCAAATAGGAGGAGGAGGAATACTGCTGAGGCTGATGAGATCGCGCAGGCGATACATCGGATGGTAGATGCGATGCAGCCCATTGCAGCGCAACCTCGAGCCGTGGTAGCACCCACACTCCCGGTGTCAATGGAGGACTTTATTAGACATAAGCTCTCAAAATTTGTGGGCAAATCTTCTCCAGATGAAGCCGATGCTTGGCTTAAAGAGTGTGAGAAAATCTGTCGGGTGATCGATTGCACAGATGCTCAGAGGCTTTCATTTGTCTCTTTCCTGCTGGTAGCTGACGCAGAGTACTGGTGGACAGGCATGCAGCAGCTTATGCAGACCCGGGGCGAGGAGGTTACTTGGACTTCCTTGAGGGAGAGATTTCTAGAGAAATATTTTCCAGCCAGTGCCAGACATGAGAGAGAGGCGGAATTCCTCACATTCCAGCAAGGGAACTTGACTGTGTAGGCATACACAGACAGGTTTGAGTATTTGGCCAGGTTCTACACGCCCATTGTTACCGAGGAGTGGAGATGCCGAAAATATGAGGGCGGGCTGAAATACGAGCTGCGCCGCTTTATTTTACCTCTCCGGATCAGGGAGTTCCCAGTCTTGGTGGAGCAGGCCAAGGCTATAGAGCAGCTGGAGATGGGGCCCAACAAAGGGGCTCGACCTCAGAAGACTACCCCTGATTCACGACAGCAGAAGAAGCCGTATGATAAGCCACAGAGTTCGGCTAAGAAACTAAAGTGCTACAACTGTGGTGGGGAGCATTATCGAAGGGATTGTCCAAAACCCTCAGGCAGTTCTAGTGGTGGTGGTGGTGGTAGCACTGGCAAGTGCTACGTGTGTGATCAGACGGGCCATTTTGCACGACACTGCCCGAATAAGAAACCAGCTGAAGGTGCACCAGCGAAGAAACCAGTAGGGGATCGACCTAGAGCCCCTGGTCGTGTATTCGCCTTGACGACTACCGAGGTTGCCCAGTCAGGTAACCTAGTACAGACTACTTGCTTGTTGTTTGATCACGAGGTTGTTGTGTTGTATGCCTCAAGAGCTACCCATTCATTCGTATCCAATGAATGCGTGAGGAGGCTCGGTCTAGTGATGCGAGAACTGGCGTGCGAGTTAATAGTTGTGACACCAGCGTCTAGAGAGGTATCCACCACATATGTTTGTGTGGGATGTCCTATGGAGGTGGCAGGTCGCAGGTTCAAGGTGAATCTCATCTGCTTACCAATGGAAGGGTTAGATGTGATTCTAGGTATGGATTGGTTGGCCAGCAACCATGTGGTGATCGATTGCGGGCAACGCAGGGTGGTGTTTCCAGATGTAGAAGGACTGGAATTGATATCATCCAACCAAGCAGAGAAGGAGATTGAAGCGGGAGCTACATGTTTTCTGATAGTAGCTCAGACAAAGAAGAAGAGTACTGTAGAGAAGATTAGTATGATTCCTATGGTAGATGAATACGCGAATTTCTTCCCTATCGAAATCCCAGAGTTGTCACCAAGCAGGGATGTGGATTTCACCATTGATCTCATCCCTGGGGCTGACCCAGTATCTATGGCACCATATCGGATGGCATCAACTGAGTTGGCAGAGTTGAAGAAGCAGATTGAGGATCTACTTGAGAAGAACTTTATCCGACCGAGTGCATCACCATGAGGGGCGTCGATATTACTTGTGAAAAAGAAGGATGGCAGTTCCAGGTTGTGTGTTGACCCGCAGCTGAATAAGTTAACAATTAAGAATAAGTACCCGCTGCCGAGGATTGATGATCTGCTGGACCAGTTAAGGAGAGCAGTTGTGTTCTCTAAGATTGACTTGAGGTCTGGATACCATCAGATCTTAGTCAAACCCGAGGATGTGGAGAAGACCGCATTCAGGTCTCGCTACGGCCACTATGAGTATGTGGTGATGCCATTCGGGGTGACGAATGCGCCTGCTATATTCATGGACTACATGAATAGGATATTTCGACCGTATCTGGATCAGTTTGTCGTTGTATTCATTGACGACATACTGATATATTCTGAGAGTAAAGAAGAACACGCAGATCATCTACGAGTGGTATTGGAGGTGTTAAGAGAGCATAAGCTTTATGGGAAGTTATCGAAGTGTGAGTTTTGGCTTGATGAGGTGCAGTTCTTGGGCCATGTAATCTTAGCCCAAGGAATCTCGGTGGACCCAGCAAAGATTGAAACAGTTGTGAAATGGGAAAGGCCACAGACTGTGACCGAGGTGAGAAGTTTCTTGGGCCTAGCAAGGTATTACAGGCGCTTTGTGCAAGGGTTCTCCAAGATGGTGAGTCCATTGACTCAACTCACCAGGAAGGACTTGCCCTTCTCTTGGACAGACGAGTGTGAGGTCTGTTTTGAGGATATGAAGAGGATATTGACCACTGCACCTATCTTAGCTATTCTAGATACAACCAAGATGTTTGAGGTGTACTGCGATGCTTCATACCAGGGTTTGGGGTGTGTGTTGATGCAGGAGAAATGACCTGTTGCTTATGCATCTCGCCAGCTGAAGGTACACGAAAAGAACTACCCTACACATGATTTGGAATTGGCTGCAGTAGTTTTTGCTCTCAAGACGTGGAGGCATTACTTGTATGGTTCACAATTTCAAGTGTTCAATGATCATAAAAGTTTGAAGTACTTATTTGATCAGAAAGAGCTGAATATGAGACAAAGGCGGTGGATGGAGTACTTAAAAGACTATGATTTGAGCTTCTATACCATCTAGGTAAAGCCAATGTAGTTGCTGACGCTCTGAGTCGGAAGAGAGTTCATATGTCTACTATGATGATGAAAGAGTTGGAGCTTATAGAGAAACTGCGAGATATGAACTTAAATCTATACACAGGTGTTGATCATATACGGTGTAGCATGTTGCAAATCACTAATGAGTTTGTAAATGAAGTCAGGGAGGAACAGGGTAAAGATCAAGAACTACAACAAATTGTGAGTGAGTTAGGCACCGAAAAGAGAAAAGACTTCAGGATGGGCAGATATGGTATCTTGAGATTCAGAGAGAGGGTGTGTGTACCTCGCAGTCGGGTGTTAAGGAAGATGCTCTTGGATGAAGGGCATAAGAGTCGTCTTAGCATACATCCAGGTATGAGTAAGATGTATAAGGACTTGAAAGCGACCTTCTGGTGGACGGGTATAAAGACTGATGTGATCGACTATGTCGCTTCTTGTTTGGTATGCCAGAAGGCGAAAATTGAGCACCATAGGCCAGGTGGTACGTTGGAGCCTTTAGACATTCCCCAGTGGAAATGGGACAACATTTCCATGGATTTGGTCACGCACTTGCCACTGTCTGTGAGAGGACATAACTCGATCTGGGTTTTTGTAGACAGATTTACGAAGTGTGCTCACTTCCTGCCGATCAATTAGAAGATGTCATTGGATAAGCTAGCGGAGTTATATGTCAGAGAGATTGTTAGACTTCATGGTGTGCCAGCGAGTATTGTGTCGAATAGGGATCCGAGGTTCACCTCCAGGTTTTGGCAGTCATTACAGAATGCCTTAGGCACGCAGTTGAGAATGAGCTCAACATATCATCCTCAGACTGATGGGCAGTCTGAGAGAACCATACAGTCACTGGAGGATCTGTTGAGGACTTGTGTGTTAGATCACCTGGGTACGTGGAGTGACATGTTGCCATTGGTGGAGTTCACGTACAATAATAGCTACCATTCCAGCATTGGGATGGCACCATACGAGGCATTGTATGGTAGGAGATGCAGGACTTCGCTGTGTTGGCAGCAAGATGGAGAGTTTGTGGTGCTCGGGCCAGAATTCTTACAGCAGACTATTGAGAGGGTAAGAGTGATACAGGATCTTGTTGGGGCAACTCAGAGTCGGCAGAAATCCTACGCCGATAAGAGGAGGAGGCCACTCGAATTTGACGTTGGTGACCATGTGTTCCTCAGGGTTACACCTACAGCAGGCATTGGGAGAGCCCTGAAATCAAGGAAGTTGACCCCTCGGTTCATTGGCCCGTATCAGATTACGAGGAGGATCAAACCCGCCGCGTACGAGATTGCCTTGCCTCCTCACTTGGAAAATCTGCACAACGTCTTCCATGTTTCACAGCTGAGGAAGTACGTGACAGATCCTAGTCATGTGCTGGAGTAGGATGATGTCCAAGTGCGTGAGGATCTGACTATGGGAGTTGGACTAGTGAGAATCTTGGATCCTCAAGTGAAGCAGCTTAGAGGGAAGGAGATCAGAACGATGAAGGTGCTATGGGAAGAGGTAACTCAAGAAATGACATGGGAGATGGAGGATGTCATGAGGAGGTCTTACGCTCATCTTTTCACTGGTAAGTTCTCTTTTTCGAGAACAAAAAATTTTAAAGGTGAGTGTAATGTAAGATTCGAGGAATTTAATTAATTAAATAAATAATTAATTAATAAATGCGGGAGAATAGTGCATTTTTGACATTAAATTCTGTTATGTATGACGTGGAAAAGTATTAGCTCAAATGGTTGAGAGTACTCTGATTGTGTGAGAGGACTTGGGTTTGAGTCCTATGTATGCCAATTGTGTGTATTAGCAAGAAATATAAGTTGGCCTGGTGGTTTAGCTTTGACTTGGCCTTGGGAAGGTCATGGGTTCAAATCTTGATGGCGGGAATATGAAAAGGCGAAGAGAATCCTAGTAGAATGGGGCAGCTAGGAAGGCTGAAAACTAATACTAAAGACCTTAAATAACAATAAAACTTATGGTTTTGGTATTTGAGAGCATAGTGAAGGGAGCGTGTTGGGCTGCCTAGTGACCAAGGAGAGATTTCCAACGTTCTGTAATTGTCTAAGCAAAGGAAAATTTCAGGTTAGGGGAGCTGAACCCGTAATATTGTAATTTGTTCTGATTGTATGAGTTTGATGATTTTATGCCTTGGATTTTCGGGCTAATCATGTGATGAATTGGGGGTTTTGGTGAATTGGTACTGTTTTATAGGATTCTAGTCTAAAAGCATGAAAATAATGGGGTTATACATTGCCTATTTTGTGATTATGCAAAAATGGGGTTGTTGGGACATATTTCCGTGTCCAATTATGCTCATATGTCTATCAAGTTGTGCTGAATGAATTGGTATGGTTGGGTTGTGTTTTGGGTCACTGGTGAAATGTTTGTGTGCGTGAATCAGTGCCAGAACCTGCAATTCTCGCTTAGGCGAGCTAGGCTCGCCTAGGCGAGATATGCAGGGACGCGTACCCTCTATCTGCTCGTGGCTATAGCTCAGGCGAAGAATTTTGGGGTTTGGGCGAGGGTTCATCTCACTTAGGCGAGTGAGACTCGCCTAAGCGAGAATTCGATAGGGTTGGTGCTTTAGTTTGATATCCCGCTCAGGCGGGGACCCTAATCTTTTGAGCGAAAGAATGTCTCGCTCAGGCGAGAGTCTCTCGCCTAAGCGAGAATGCGAAGAGTGTTCTATGGGTTCTAGAGTGTCTTAATGGTGAGCTTGCTGGTGTTCCATGGGTTGTGGCCCGAAACCTATCCTTGGGTTGTTGCCCGGGACATGGTTAAGCACGTGGCATTCTATGGGTTGTGGCCCATAATGACTTCCTTTGAGTTATGGCTTAGGATAGCGGATGAACACGAGGAACCCTTGAGTGGTGGCTCGGGTTGGCGAGTGTTGCCGGTGTGAGTGTGCTGGTTGTGACCATTATAGATGGGTCTAGTTGGATTTTCCTCCTCAATGGTTGCTGACGAGTTTGGTAGTCCTGGGACGTTACAGACTTTGTTCGTATTTGGGAACTCTACCTGGCGTTACGGTGTGTGATTCGTAGCATGGTTTCCGCACGTGCTCTATCGGTTGTGGCCGATAGGTGTGGCAGCAAGGCACCTTGGGATACTTAATAGGAGATATAGATGGATGCTAACATGGTTGTGGCCATGTGAAAGAATTGGAACGAGGTTCCCTGATGTACTTTATATACATGTTGGTGGCCATGTGGAGGGAAGGTAACGAGTCTTCCACTACGTGCATCGGTGTACATGGTGGTGGCCATGTGATGGAAATGGAGTAAGGTTCTCTGGGAAAAGAAATGATATTCTATATGGTTGTGGACATGTAGTATAAAGAAATAGTTTGTGTTATTGTTATATTATCTGTATTGGTTATACATGTATATGTATGTTGGTATATTGTTATGTGTTTCAACTGTTAGCTCACCCTATCTGCTTGTGGTTGGCGATGATCGTGTACGCGGTACACTTGAGCAAGTGATGATGCAAGTGGAGCTGGTGAGGCTTAGCGGCGGAGAGGGGATGCCCATGGGATCTTTTTCTTAATGTTTTCTTTACTTTATTTGAAATGGATTGTAAAGACTCATGGAATATTTTGATTACATTTGCAGTTTTGTATTTATGGACTTCTTAGTAAAGTAATAAAGAGTTAAATTTCCTATGTTTTTGGGAAATGAAGTATTATTAATCAAAATGTAATTAATTACTTTATCTTATTTTATTAAATTCGTTATATCCGGACGGGATGTTATATTTTCAATGTCCATGTTTTGTTCACACACTTGTGTGTTTGCTTTTATGTTTTAGGTTACTGTGATGTCTAGGTGCCATGTGTTTAACACCTAGTTGACCTTCTTTTGGTCTTTAGGTCTTCAATTAGTCACACACTTTGAAAAAAAACTTGTTTCTCACAATCTGTTTGCTTTGAATTTTTCTTGAGAATTTTTGTGAAAGAATTTTAGAGATCTCTGGCTAGGAAAGGCTTGGTTCCTAAGCTTGTCCATGAGACTCACCTCCCTTTCCTAGGAGTATCTCTAGAAAATTTTTCCCATTATTTTCTCTTTGTAGAAAAAAAATTGTTTTGATAAAAGTGTTTCAAAAGCATTTGAAAATGAGTTTTTCTTCTTCTAGCCGTGTGTATTTAGATAAGGATAGTAGTGTGCATTTAAGTAGGCATAATAGTAATGATTTTCATCATAACATTCATCGTGACTTCCATTCTTTGGGGAAGATATAGGACCAATATCATTTAGAGATTGGATGTGGGATACTGAAAAATTGGTGTAACCATTGTTTAGTAAATATAGTCATATAGACATTCTTAGGCATGTTACATCTAGGTTTGTAGGACGTGCATCTGAGTGGTGGTAAGAGAGGTAGTATAGAGTGAAAAAGGGGAAAGAATCATGCATTAATACATTTTATGCATTGAAAGCATGCATGTGGAAACATTTCATTCCCTCTTCATTTAGGATCATTAGAGAGCAACAAGCTAGGATTGAAAACTTCATTGACATAGGGGATGCATTCATCCAAAACATTGCTAAGTTTTCTAGACTAGAAAAAGATTTTAAGCACAATTTGGACTTGCTCTTGAGTTCACAAAGAAAAAGAGAAAACATAAGAGAAAGTAAGTAAAACTTAAAAAGCTTCGAGAGTATGAAAAGAAGAGAGAAAGGGAAGAGTTTGAGAAGATTTGTGCTAAAAGAGAACAAGAGGAAAAAGAGATAAAAGAGAGGAAGAAAAGAGATGAGGAAGAAAAGGCTAAAGAGGAGATTCTTAGAAAATCCAAAGAAGAGAATGAGAGAAAAGAATTTAAAGCAAGAGAGAAAATAAGACAAGAGAGTGAGCTTGAAATCCAATCTCAAGTGGTAGAGTTAAAAAGCATTTCAAAAGACCAAAAGGAACTCAGTATTAGGGATTTGGTGATCAATCCTTCACCAATTCCTTACATGAAGATCCCATTTCTCAAGGGAGTTCTCCCATCTCTAAACTCTTCTCACTTTTTCATTAAATCTTTTGTTTTATTTTCTTCTCAAACATTTTGTTCTCCATCTCTTTCCCTTATTTCATCCTCCTTAACATATTGTGCCAAAATACACTTTGACTTTAAATTCTTTTCAAAAATCATCTAAGTCAAAGTGCAAAACATTCTTTGTGTGCAGTGGGATGGATATCACCTATTTCAACCTTTAACAGTCCATTTTCACACATTTTCCAAGAAATTATACTGCATGGTCATTATGATTTTAATGCCACTTTGTTTGATGACTATTGCATATTTATTTTTTATCCTGGTGGAACCATCAATTTGGTTGCTGTGAGCCTTCCATAACCATTTTGATCTGAGGACAGATCCTCTTCAAGAGGGAGGGGATGATGTGACCCCATTAAGGCTCATAGCTTTGGGCCAATGCTTAGGCCCATTCTTTTTAATTTCTTTTAATTTCTTTTATTTTTAATTAAATAAAAGTTGTTCTAATTTGGTTTGTTTTGTTAATTGTAGACATTTTCCAAGCTGGCAATTGATATTGGGCCTACGACCCAATCTTCCTTCACACCTCTACGCTACAACCAATGCTTTCTTTATTTGCAGCGACAATTGGGCCTACACGTAACAACCCAATTGCATCAAGCAAAGTCTCAAATTCCTTCAATCTGCAGCCAACATTTTTCAATCACACGTGGACTCAATTCTCTCATACCTCACGCATTATCCTGCTGCAGCCAACATCACGTCTCTTCATTGGGCCGAGATCCCTGCGTCCTTCAGCCGCCCAATTAAAGATCAGTCCAAGTCGTTTGTTTCTCGTCAATTGGTTATTTTGCAGAATGAACCCAACACCTGCTTCCTCTCGCTCTTGGAGCGCCACTAGGGTTCTTCACGCGGCCTCACTTCCCATTTCAATCTACCAGCCCAAACAGCGTGCACCATAGAAGCTCAAACCTACATCACGCAACTCTGATTCTTTTCTTAAGGTTTGCTTGTAGATGCCTCCGTTAGGGTTTCACGTTTCTACCCCAACTCTTTGCCGTTAGGATCCTTTGTTAGACAACTTCTCTTTCTTTTCCGTTTGATTTCCGACTGCCTTTCTACCCCTATAAAACGCAGGCCAATCTTTTGTACCGATTAGCTTTGATGAATGTTAACTTGGTTGAGAATACTCCCACCATTCATCAGCTCACTCTAAACCCTATATTAGGTTCTTACCTCTTCGGGTTACCCCAAACCAGTGAGAAACCAGAGAGATCTGTGCATAATCTCCATATCCGAGTCTTCCGCTGCGTTTTCCCTCGCCTTCCGCGAGTTTCAATCGGTAGAACACCAATTTGAGAAGCTTTCCGGCGAGTACCGCGACGAAGGAGCCTCATCATTTACTCTTCTTGGTTTATATTGTTTCTATTATGTGTTTTTCCTTTTGGTTTCTTACTCTCCATCAATCCATTCTCCTCCTCTCTAGAACATTGGAAAGGAACATTCACATCTAGATAGCTTACTATCTTAATGTCACACCTAACACAACAACAAAACTAGTTTTGAGTATTTCCTTAATAAGAAGTTGAAATCTAGCAATAATACATTGATTAATAATAATAATAATAATAATAATAATAATAATAATAATAATAATAATAATAAATAACACTCAAACTTAACAAAAGGTGACCCATCTAATCTTCCTTTTTTATTCTTGTCTCCACCAATTATGTTTGCACTCTTAACTTAAACCCATGGAAAATGATGGTATCATGTGGTGGTCATGCAAATTAGTTAAGTGAGATGGATATAAAAGAAGAGAAAGAAAGATGATATCATGGGGGGACATTGATGTGGTTATGTAGCACTCTAATTTTCTTCCCTTTTCAATAAAAAAAGAGAAAGTGTGTAGTAATAATTTAATAATTGACTATGAATATTTTAATAATTTAAACGGGGATGGGGATATGGTAGGGACGGGTATTATGACGGGTGTGGGGACGGGGATAGGGTGGATATGTATATTCCCATACCTATCCCCATACTCAACTGAAAAGGTTAGAGATTTCTCATACTCATACCCAGTCAATATGTGGATTTCCCGTCAAAACAGGTAGGGGTTCAGACAATACCCACGGAGGTGGGTTTATTTGTCATCGCTATATGAGACTAGATAGTTATCATTCAAGGACAAATTCAATATACTTAGTAAAACTCTACTTACATGTTTGCATATTCATAAATTAGCACTGAGGATAATATCTTTGTATAGTATAATTAATGGGTCTCATTTCTAATATATCACACATCTTTTCTCACCAATTGTGCAACTATACATTTTAATTGTTCATCAAAGATTCTCAGTTCAACCAAAATCCAAAATAGAAAAGAGTAAATACAATTAGAAAGTATATCATATATCTAATAAAATATAAAATATCAATTTTATTCTTTACACTTAATTTGCTTTTGGAGTTAGACTAAGAGAATAGATGAATTTGCAAACGTTATTGATGTTAGGACTATGATTTGCATGAAAGACATGTTCTCCATATGATTAAACAAAGAACACGTAAAATACAAAAGTAAAACTAATTATCTCACGTTATTATTTCATAAAAAAGCTCTTAAAAGGAGTGTTACTATAATAACATATATCAGAAAAAAAAACCTTCGGTTAAAGAAGAAATTGATGAAAAAAGACAAAAAAAAAATACAAATTGTAAAATATAGAGTCCTTTCACCGAAAAAATTAGTTGAAAAGAGACATTTGATGGGCTTTTTGAGGGAAAAATTTACTCAGAAGATACAACATCAATGAGACTAGAGATTAATTCACATTAATGATTGACACTACTAACCCAAAATCTTAAGACAATGACTTTAGGTCTTATTCCTTATAAGGCGTTCAACTTTCTCATCTCTACTCAATGTGAGATTTAGACGCACTTGGATTCTTAATAACTTTTCCTTTGAGGTTGATTCCTTACATTGGTACACTCTCCCTTAAGTGGAAACATTCCTACCCACTAGTATTTCAAAGGTGACTTTCTTATACCGCCATTTTATCACAACAATATGACACACTTGTATGATTCTTGAGTAGGATATGATCACACTTTGAATAAAAAGGTGAGATTCAAATGCATTTAGACAACATTTAAATGCTAATGATAATTACAAAATATGGATATGGATCGGGATTGGATTGATTTAGCATGCACTGATGATGCAAATGAGAGAGAAGTACAAGAGTTTATACAATTTGAGCTACGTAATGCACACAATAGTGGTAAAAATAGTAAAGTTTAGGTGTTCTTGAATTAATTATTTGAATTAGAGAAGAAAAAATGTTATATACATCAAGGAGAACCTTCCGTGTGACGACTTTCTTCAAAATTATACAATATGAACATGACATGATGAATTATTATATTTCCCAAGAGTTTGAAAACTTAAGATTTTATTGATTCCACCATGGATGATCAATTTAAGGAAGACCATCTGGTGGGCATGATCCATGATATTAGAGCAGAATTTGTTGCTCAAGCGCATGTATATGAAATTTTTTCCAACAATATAGATACTTCTCTGTATCCTTATTTAACTTAGCTCATACGATTTTTAGTTGTGTAAAGGTTGATGGATTTGAAGGCAATCAGTGCATAAACTGATAAAAGCTTTATATAATTGCTTGTGTTGTTGAAGGACATGCTTCTAGAAGGAAATGCAGTATCATAATTATGAGGTAAACAAGGTACTTTGTTTGATGGATATGGAGTATAAACAGATACATGCATGTTCTAATGATTGCATATTATATAATAAATAATTTGAATGGTTGAAAAGAAAATTTCCCAAGTATGGATTATCACATTACAAAAAAAAAAAGAGAAAGATCAAGGTAAAAATCATGTGAGGAAAATAGATGGCCTTCCTATGAAGGTACTTTGGTATCTCTCATTCATTCCAAGGCTTAAGTGTTTGTTTGTTATATTCAATGTAATCTTAATGTAATCTTGAAACAAAAGGTTTTAAATTATTTTTCTAGCATTTTCATATAGAGCACAACCTAGGTTAATTTTTAAAGGACATAGATTGAAGGTATTCAATCTTTAATATTCTTCTTATATAAGTTAATTTAGGAGTTCTCTAAATTGAAAAATGTATAACAAATTGATGAAAATTAAAAATCAAAAGTAGAAGATGATGATTATTTCAATTCACATATTTAAGAACCAAGCAATTCTTCTTATTATAGTTCTCTAAATATTCAGATCCAAGTTTTAACAATTACCTTATTCAATTAATCAATAAAATCAGTTATATGAATAAAATAAAAGTGTTCTTACAGGGACAATATATATATCCTGCAGAGTCTCCCACAATACCCTCCTAGTCTCAAAAGTCTGCTCTCTGAGGGCATTTGATCTCCAGCCTCAGAACACAAGAGGGAGGTGCTTGTATAAGATACATCAATGCTTAAGTTAGTCAGAGGCTTGAGTTTTGAATAGTGACGTAAAAAAAATACTTCGTGAAGCATACCATTTTATAGTAGAGTTTATAGGCCTTATCTAATTGGGCTTTGGTTTACCAACCCTAATTACTTGGTAATTAGGGTAAGTTTTCTAAATTGTGGTTACCTTTCATTATGGGTGGTTAAGCTAATTTGACCTAATTAAGTATTCATGTCATCGCACTAGGCTGCATTCCCTAAGGGACAGGGACAGATGGTCCAAAAAGTATTAGTCAATTTAATCCATATCTAATTATCAAATCAAGATTTAATTGATTTCTAATTTGATTTCTAAAATCAAGAAAACAAATTGTAATTACAAAAATTTTGATATTAGAGAGGAGAAGAACGAACATGGAGAGTTAAAGGATCAAATCACAAATCAATCTGACTATTTTGGCCTTGATTTTTTTAATTGATCCTTAGGAATTAGTTCTCCATGGATGAACAAGAAAAAAATTAAAGGAAAAAAAGGAATAGTCAAAACAAAAGTTTGAGAGAAAAGATAGAAAAGAGATGAGAGGCAATTGTTGAAAACATAAAATGAAGCATATGTTTTATGTATTTATTTTCACATATTTAGGCTATATACATTGATGCATACCGCCTAGCATGGCCAAGCATTTTCATGAAGAGATAGATTCATCTTTGTAAGGTGAAGCAAAGCTCTTTTCTTTTAGGCCATAATGGAGTATATTTAGTAGATTAGGAATATTTAGGCCTTGTATTAAAAGGCCAAGTAGTGTAGGTTTCTTTTAAGCCTTGTATTAAGGGCCAAGTAGTATAGGGTTTTAAAAACAATCTTTGTTAGTTAGGGAGCATCATATGTGCCTACTTAAGAACTCTTTGATGTTTAATTATGTTAATCAAGTTAGCCTAGGAAGGACATTCCACATGTGCCACATGGCAAGCTCTTAGTGAAGAGTTGTCTTACATAAGTAGTGCCCATGTGTCATTGACCTATTGGAGAGGCTTTTCATAAAGTAGCTTCCCACATGGCAACACATGAGTGATTTATTTTATGAGAGTGAGGATTACCACATTTCAAACTCTCATTCACCAAGATAGCATTTTTAGGATTTTGGTGCATGTTACCACTTTAGGGTTTTAGACCATTTTGGAGACACCTTGCTCTATAAATAGAGGTGTCTCCTCCATGTATTTTTGACATTGTAAATGATAATGTTATGCTGCCAAAATTATTTTTAAGCCATACTTATTCTCTTAGTCACTTGCTAGAGCATCCCAAGAGGTCTAACACCCCTTTCTCTAGAGTTGGCCTAACCTCTCTTAGAGCTCCACAAGCAACCTTCATCCAACCATTAAATCACCAAAATCGAGAGTCATTTTCTCTCAACACCAAGCTTTCGCGAATCCACCATCCACCATAGTCACCAGTTTGGCCCAACCTAGCTTGAGGAGGAGGCTATCATATATGCTCTAAAATCTGAAGTAAATATGAGTTTATATGACGACTCTAATTAGATCCATAAGTCCAGTTACAAAAATCTAAGCTAATATAAAGAAAATTGAATTTGCAAGTGTTTATAAAAAATCAATAAATCTACCTCAACTTCTAGGAATAATAAAAAATAATAGAGAACTTCAAATATAGAAAACCATATATCCGTTTTGAATGCAGTTAAACTTAGAAAAGAAACATCTACAAAAATTAAAGCAAATATGTACATTGAACCCAACTTATTAACATTAAAGGTTGAAGTTGTTCTTTCTTGTCAACCTTGATAATGTTGAAAGTTTCTTAAATGTCTTCTTAAAGATTCTCTTCACGATGAAATAACCAAACAAAAGGGACCTATCTAGAGCTATGATACTAGTTTGTAGGTATCAGATCAAGAAGTTCACACATAGGAGCACATATAGAGTACTCAATGATTTAGTATCTCAAGAAGAAAAACGTGTAAAGGAAAGACTAAACACATGACATAAAGATAAACAATGATATATCTACTAATTATTTTTTTATGAACACAAAAGAACCAAATGTAGTGACTCACAAAGAGTATCACACACTTAAACAACAAAGATCAAATTAAACATTACAATGTTAAAATGTTTCAAACTCTTTAAATGTTGGTAAAACCATATTATATATAGATTAGTAATGATGTAACTAACACTAATAAAATAACATAATGTCTTAATTAATAGAATAACCATCTAGTAATAGTTAGCAACATACAATTGAGTTACAAAAGATAGACACTGGACACAAATGGATCTATGAGATACTTAAAGTCAAATATTGTCTATAGATGGTTCAACAATGTAAGATCACACAACATATCCAATAACTATTATTATTTGAATATTATATTTTATTATTAGAAGAATTTAATTATAAAAAAATGGTTGGTAACAAATAACTTTTCCTTAACAAATCAATGATAACATATTTTGTACACACATTTATAGTCTTATTGTGAAATGATTTCATTTTCCATATTTCTTATTTTCAGTTCTTAAAGTCATTTCCTTTTAATAGTAAATCAAGTTCATTGTATATATTTGTTTTAATTTTGTATTTTGAGCTCATCGTACCTTTACTTACCGTTTTGATCATAATTTGTTTTTAAATATTATTTTTGGTTGATTTCAATTGCATTGGATTCTACATTTCTAGAGCTTCAAAATTGATATATGGTTTTTTTGGATTTGAAATTCTTTACTACTTTCTACAATTTTTAGAAATTGAAGCAAATTTGATGGCATTTTATAAATGAACCCATATAGATTAGATTTTGTATCTATTAACTTAAATTTTTGTAACTGAGCTTGTGAGTTTTGAAATAGGTAATTAGCCAAGAAGGGGGGGGGGTTGAATTGGCTTATTAAAACTTTGGTTGCTTTTGAAAACTTAAAACACCTTAAAATTGAATCAGATCAACCACGATATGAGAATACAATTACTAATGGACTGCACAGTTTGAATCAATTAAAAACAGGTACAACATGTTGTATACTCAAAATTCTTGAAACTTTTAAAGCACAAATCAAGAGAGAAGGGATAAAGTCAAGCCCAAGGACATCTAATTTGTCAAGGCAACCCAAGCATAACCTACACTATTTCAAAATATTTACACAATCCACATGATTATAGTTTCAAAATAAGTTAAAATACAAACCATGACCCTTGAATCCTACAAGAATCTTAACAAGCACAACAAGATCCCACTTGCAAACTTGGAAAACCACTAGGTATCACTAAAAAACCTGAGAAATATCAAACATGAATGAAGGCTATCCCTAGCCAACCAAACCTTTTTCTCCAAGTTCCTAAAGCAAGAAAAATTGCTCCAAGAAATATCAAAGATCAATCACCAAAGGCTGCACTTCTGTATGATCTAGAGAGAGTTTTTCCTAGAATTTAGAATGATTTCGTGCTCAAAATGGCAAGTGTTGACTCTCTCTTTAGGAAAACATAACTTATAGTCAATCTGTTAGCATATTCAATAGGTTGATTTTTCCATTCAATCTATTGATTTCACTTAACTTAAGTGAAATCAGCTGATTAAAAAATAATTCAATTGATTTCTCGTAAAACTACTGCAGCAAACCATTTAACTTGTTATACACTACCAAACCAAACCCTACACATTTATACACTACGAAATGGTATACATTATGAGCACCAATCTTTGAGCTTTGTGTTCTTTAGGTGAAATTCAAATTCAGCACACATTCCAAGCTTGATCAACATGAGAATCTTCAAGTCTTCATATCCTCATAAATTCATCGTAGCTTCATCACGTCCAAATGCAATAGCTTCATGTATCTTCATCAAATCTTCAAGAACCAAATCATCAAACATTTGTGTTAATATAGCTTATAGACCTAGTTAGGGCCATGCTTAGACTCACATTTACTTCATTTTTAAGCCTATATAAGACAAAAATCATTTGCCAAATTTGAAAGTTTTATTTTCCCCCATTTTGTCTTTTTCTCTCTATTTTTATTTTTGTCTCTTCAACTTCTCCTTTGCTACTTCTTTTGTTCTTCATCAATTGTGAGATAAATCATTGAAGATCAATTCATGGAATCAAAAGTCGAATTGAGTTTTGCATCAATCATTACTTGTTATGAGTTTGTTGTTCCCTTTTCTAATTTTGGCTTTGCCCTTTGTGATATCAAATTGCATTTTTTATTTTAAAACTGAAAATAGAAATTGACAGAATCTTGATTTGATATGTAAATACAAATTGGATTGAACAATATTGAGATTTAATATATATAATTGGTCTAATTGATTAATTTAATTCATTAATGGTTCAATGTTAGAAAAGAAGAAAATAGAATTACCAAGAAGAACAGAAGAAAAGAGAAACTTATACTTATAAACCAAGAGTTGAGAAAGTTAGAAGAGAAAGAAAATAAGTTAGAACCTAAGAGAGAGGAATACATTATTGTCTTTATCTTGTTTTCAACTTCTATGTAATTTTTGTGGGCCAGAAGAACCCGTCAAACTCAACTTCTCCAACAAACAACTCCCGTGTTTACTTATCATTGGAATAGAGGCTAGCAATCCATTTCAGTAGCCCAATATCAACGCATCCTTCTTGGGTCTACACTTTCAAGCCCATTTGATCAGGATCTGCACCAGCCAGCTCTCTTGCAAGAGCACCCACCTACACACGTCTCTTGTTAGACTAAGCTGAAGAACAATTATCTTTCTTCAGCACGTAGATTAGCCTCTAAGAAAGAACCAATAAAGTTCACAACTGAACAAGTCATTTGAGCTTGGATGCACATGTCTTACTGTCATCCATGAAGAAAGTACTTATAAACCTTTGAGTAAATGCTTGCTTGTTCGATGTGGGACTCCTGGTCATTTCAAGCATAAAAAGAGTTGAAGCCAAGTTAGCCTAACTAGTGATGCATTCAATAGCCCCAAAGTTATTAGCTTACGAAGCCTACCATGGCCAGACACATTGGAGATGACCTTTCCCTAGAGCTAAAGCTTATAAACCCTTGATGAAGATTTATTTCTTTCGATGTAGGGCTAGAGCTTTTGACAACTAGAGCTTCTTTAGCCCCACATTGTTGATTTTATGTATATGAGATTGCCTTTCTCCCTTACATATAGAGGCATGCCACCCTTGTACATTAAACTTTGATAATGCATCAATTGATGATGCTTTCTTAAGCTATGTCTTTGTGCATTTAAAGTTCCCCAAATTTGGGATTAAACAACTAGGACTTGCTTAAATTTGAGAATCTTCCAAGTTCCAATTAGAACTTGGGAAAGTTTGATTTTAGTTCTTCTACTGCCTTTCTTGTTCAAGATTTGGAGGTATTCGTGAGGGTGTTCTCTATTAGACTTTCCCAAATCTCGAACATAAACGCAACGAAAGATCTAAATTAAAGATAATAATGGCCCAAAAATACAAGGCCTAAAACATAAAACCTTACAATTCTACATATATTTATTTATTTAAAAATAAGGAAACTAAACTGGGGTCTAGCCATTGGTCCATGTTGTAAGCCCTTGGGATGGTTGTCATCATCCCATCCCTTTTGAAGAGAATTTGACCTCAAATCAAAAGGGTGTGTTATGACCCATAACTTGAATTGTTTATTAATCTGTTTTAATTTTTCTTAATTTTGCTTTTGATTTCTTATTATGTTTTTGAATATATATTATATGTTTTCTGTAAGGCCCACTTTTATTGAGTGCCCTAATGTTAAGGGCTGCCACATTGTTGGGCCTAAAGGGCTGGCCCATAGGGTGCCAAGGCCCCTAAAGCAGCCAAGGTCCCTCAATTGCAAGTCATTATGAAAAATTAGTGCCCTAACTCACCCATTTTCTCTCCACAGAACCTCTGCTAGGGTTTGGAGATCTACCCAAGTTCAAGTGATCTCAACCTTTGTCTCCTGTTCACGTAAGTTAGTTCTCGAACCTAGTCTTTCTAAGTTGTTTTCGTGATATATGTCGAGATTCACTGTGTGAATCCAATCTCCTTTGTCGTGCCACTATTTCAGTTCATAGATCTGTCCTTGGAGCTACTGGTTTCGTTGGCTTAAGAGTCAAAGTCCAATATTAGTCCTTTTCCAGGTAAGGGAAGCTAGGGTTTCACGTTATTTCTATTTCATGTGATTAATGTTTTATGAAATATGAGAAAAGATTGGGGGAAAACGCTAGTTTTTGGTATATTTCTGAGTTAGGGGTTCAAATATTCATGAAACTGTGATATTTGACATTATTTCTCGTATTCTGATGCATTGAACGGTCGTTGGGCGAGTGCCCTGGGTCGCTAGGCGACTGTGTGTTTTTCTAATATGCGCAGTTTTAGTAAAATTGACTTTCTGGACTCATTAACCGTTGGATTGAGCTCCAATTTTGACATGTGGTTCATAACATGCTATTTTATGGTTTGACCAGTTGGATTGTCAATTAGATGTCTGTAGCTTGAAAAATGTGTCACGCATTACTGCAATGATTTTGGTTTTGTGATAATAAATTTTCTTGAGAATTTTGGTGTAAGAATTATGGTTGTGGGTTGTGCTTGATTGTATGGAATTGCAAGTACTTAAATG
>Ga0099822_1001007_pt1 | contig 30753 bp, 16 predicted proteins | sample CowpeawhiteBW_FD_76839 | JGI IMG/M metagenome (GOLD analysis project Ga0099822, IMG submission 76839) | Root nodule microbial communities of legume samples collected from California USA - Cow pea white BW | ecosystem: Host-associated > Plants > Roots > Nodule | place: USA: California | collected... | reverse complement strand
TTTTTTATAAAAAAAAAAAAAAATAAAAAAAAAAAAAAAAAAAAAAAAAAAAAATTTAAAACATTAAATTTTATATAAAAAAAAAAAAAAAGCTAATTACAACGAAATTTTTAAAATAAAAACTTAATTAAATCAAATAAAAAAAAACTTATTTAAGATTTCGGTAAAAAAAATAAAAAAATGAGACCTATAAAATAATAATTAACTTTTGTTTTACTTTTCATCGTTAAATATCTTCTATCATTGTCACGAAAATACTATAATTTTTTTGGACAATAACATTCTCTGTACCTTTTCTGTTAAAATTAATTTCCAGTTCATTTGGTCGTCAGAGCTATCCCTACCTCACTGTCCACGAACAATAAAAACTGAGAAATATCAACATATCTCGCATCGTCAGAAAAAGGAACCACTACCATACGCAGTCTGCAAAAATGTCGAAAGATAAGGAAAAGGTTCTACACATTGTAATGTTTCCATGGCTAGCCTTTGGTCACATGATCCCAAACCTTGAGCTAGCCAAGCTCATTGCCGGAAAGGGTCACCATGTGAGCTTCGTATCCACTCCTCGAAACATAGAGCGTCTCCCCAAAGTCTCACAAAAATTGGCCACACTCATCAACTTCGTCAAGCTTCCGCTGCCCAAAGTCCCAAACCTTCCAGAAAATGCAGAGGCCACCACCGACGTCCCCTACGACGCCGTTCAATACCTCAAGAAAGCCTACGATACTTTGGAAGAACCCTTCACCCGTTTTCTCGAATCTTCCAAAGCCGATTGGCTCTTCTACGACTTCGCTCCCTTCTGGGCAGCTTCTGTAGCTTCCAAACTTGGCATAAGGAAGGCCTTTTACAGCATTTGCACTCCACCCTTCCTGGGCTTCTTAGGGCCCCCTTCCGTTCTCATGGGCCACGACGATTCATACCGCCAAAAACCCGAAGACTTCATCGTTGCTCCTCCGTGGGTCCCCTTTCCGACCACCGTAGCCTTCCGTTACTTCGAGATCATGCGGATCGTGGACAGCATCTCCTCCCAAAACAACTCCGGCGTTTCCGACACGTACCGGTTCGGTGCCGGTATTCAGAACTGCGATGTCATGTTCATTCGAGGCTGCACGGAGTTCGAACCGGAGTGGTTTCACCTGCTGGAGAGCATTTACCAGAAGCCGGTTCTCCCGGTGGGGCAGCTCCCCAGCACGGCGCCTGTTGGCAGCGAGGACAACGACACGTGGCGGTGGATGAAGGACTGGTTGGACAAGCAGGCGCGTGAGAGCGTTGTGTACGTGGCGTTCGGGAGCGAAGCGAAACCGACGCAAGATGAAGTGACGGAGATAGCTTTAGGTTTGGAAAAATCGAAGCTTCCGTTTTTGTGGTTGCTGAGGGTTCAGCGTGGGCCGTGTGACCCAGACGTGCTGCGTTTGCCGGAAGGGTTCGAGGAGCGAATTAAGGGACGTGGAGTTGTGTGCAGCAGTTGGGCGCCGCAGTTGAAGATATTGGAACACGTGGCTGTTGGTGGGTTCTTGACTCACTCCGGTTGGACCTCTGTGGTGGAGGCTGTTCAGAACGAGAAACCGTTGGTTCTGTTAACGTTCTTGGCAGACCAAGGGATAAATGCGAGGGTGTTGGAGGAGAAGAAGATGGGGTACTCTGTGCCCAGAGATGAACGAGATGGATCGTTCTCGAGTGACTCGGTCGCTGACTCATTGAAACTGGTTATGGGTGAAGAAGAGGGAAAGATCTACAGAGAAAGAATCAAAGAGATGAAGGATTTGTTTGTGAATGGAGAACGACAGGATAGGTATATCGATAATCTCATACACAACCTTAAAAGCCTCTCTAAATGTTAGTCCCCCTACTATCATTGTTCTTATGTTTGATTTATGCTAAGGTTTTACCTGTCGTTTGTAATGGAAAATCATAATAAAAAAGAAACGTTAAAAATTTTAATTAGCAATAATATGGACGACAATATTAGGTTTTGTGGTGGATTGGTATGGTTATTCTTTCCTCATCCTGCTGAAATGATTTATTTTGAAATTCTGTTATTAGAATTATACTTTATTTGTACATCTAGAACATTTATCAGCATGAACTGCTTTCCCAGAAGAAGCCTTTCTCAGGAACAACTTCCTCTCACATGATGTTCACGTGGAGTTCTCTTTTGAACCGACCGTGACCCATAGTGTCCTGAAACGATTAGGAGACAGCTTCATGACAACACCAAAAAGCTCATGTTTTTTACCACAGGCGAGGGCCAAAAAAAAAAACATCTAAACTGTCGGTTATTTTTTAAATTCGTATTGATTTAAAGTATTTTAATAAATTTATTTTAAACATAAACTTATATGTTTTCTAAAATTGATATGTTTAGATTTGAATATCAATGTAATTAATTGAATTTTAATTTTAACATGACCTTATTGGTTAAGATAGGTTCAAGAAAAAAGGTCTTACAGAAATGGAACATAGTTTGCAGATTGGAAGGTCATACGGAAATGGACCTAATTTTAATTTGGCGTGATTGGTCGAGTTAATTTCTATATTTGAATATTACTATTTCATGTTTAACGCTTTTTACCACTTATGCATTATTGTTAAATCTGTAGCATTGTTTTGATTGCAAGATGAAGATAAAGTTCATGTTGAATTATGAGAAATTGTCGTACACTTTGTCCCCTGAAATTAATGTTCATGTACAAACACGTTTTTAATGTTGTATTGCTTTATTTTGTTAGGTACATTATTGGTGTCAAACTAATGTTGGTGTACACGTTCTTAATGTTGATCATGTTTTATTTTTGTGATGGACGAAGACTCCAAAATGATTCGATCGAGGTTCAAAGCTTACTTGGCTTAAGTTGGATACAAACCAAATCAACTCAACTTAAGTTTAAGTTTACTAGATTTAGCTTTGATTCAAACTAATTTGTCGAATCTCGCATAAACCTAAACTTGCGAAATTGAAATATTTTATCAAAAATTAAAAGTAAAAGTTCACTCAATTTGGATTGTATTATCCAAATAAAATATTTAAAAATATAATAATTTAAAATAAAATCAATTCAATTTCAATGCATTTAAATATTTTAAAAATTATAAATTTTCTTATTCAAACTAAAGTTAAAAGTAATAAAATAATACATTAACTTCCAACTTCCATTAATTTTCATTCACGATCCTTTGTTTGTGCATAATACTTTATAACTTACATAAGTATGTTTTATTATAATATTTTTATTTTTCTAAAATAGTAACAATAACTTTGATTTCAAATTATATTAAAAACTAAATTATTTTTTATTTTATAATCCTTTTTAAAGTAATTTAAATTTAGTATATTTTAATTATTATTTTTGTAATTTATAATTATTTTATTTTTTATATTTTAAAAAACTAAAACAAACAAAAATAAAAGATCAAATAGGATTTTAAGAAAATAACGTTTCAATATGTCTATTGAAAAGTAATATTCATTTGACCTATTTAAAAATATTTTCTATAAAAAATATATTATTTTCAAAAGAAATCTTCAATAATATCCGCAACATGCTTATTTTAATGAAAATCTCGAATTCCATCATTATTTTATAAGATAATAGTATAAATTGTTGGTGGTTGCTGCATCTAATAATTAACGATGACTGTATCATTTTGTGATGGCCCCCAGCCAACTACTACAAATTAATGAATTATAGCACCGCAACTATCCAAATATAACTATGAAACAAAACATATATCTATCAAATGATCCCATCACTTAAATAGAAATTGAATTTAAAATTTGTTTAATTTAAAAGATTGATATTTTGTTTGAAAAAAGGGTGATTACGAAGTTTGATAATTTCTATTATTTTTTCTACTGATAGAGATAAGTTAGACAATATGTTCTCACTTTTCTTTCCAGATGTGTCAATAATGCTATCATGAATAATCATTGTCTTCATTATATGTCTAAAATTTCCAGAAACTAACATGACGTTAAGTTTTTAAACTAAAAACGATTCGTTAACAATTATTTTTTTTACAACTTTTTTATTTTCTCAGATGAATTAAATTACAAGTTTTTACAACTTTTTTATTCGTTAAACAATTTTTTATTTTACAAATTAAAAAGCAACAAAACTCTTGCTTTGCAGTCCAGTTTTCTATTCACCTTCTATGTTTATTTTTTATTAGGAATAACAAGGAATCAGATCACGGACACGGACAGTGTTTATCTGCAATTTAACTTGTGACAAAAGAATTTACTTGTTATTCGCTCTGTTATCTGCATGGATATTCGTTTAAAAAATATTCACAAATATTTTAAAATTTGTGGGTACTCGTAGATATCCGCACATATTAAAAAAAAAATTTTATAAATATTTAAAATTAAATTTAAATAAAATTAAAAAAATGTAAAATAAAATATAGATTATATTAAATATAAATTTAATTTAATCTAATAAAATATAAATTAAAATTTAATTTTTATTAAATTTAATTTAATAAACATAAATTTAATTTTAATTTTAATTTTTTATGGGTAACGAGTATCCACTGATACATTGCATCCAATCCATTTATAAACGGGTATTAAAATATCCACTACATGTCATCCACGGATAACAAATATCCGCATATATCAACTATCTATCACAGATTTTATCCGCAGATATTTATGAACACAAATATTTTTGTCATCCCTATTTATGATCTTTCTCGTTAACCAACATTGACAACGTCTGCAAAAACAAGACAATATAAAATGTCTAGATGACAGATAAATAACAAAAACAGTAATTTAATTTAACATATTTGAATAAGTAAATCACAAGAAACCCAACCAAGTAAATATATTTATTTTGTTACTTGCCTTTATTTATGAAGACACAAAGACATACAGATATATGATTTTACAAAAGAAAATATTATCATTTCTCCTATTATTATTTGTACTAACTTAATAACAAATAGTCTTTTTATAAGTAAACTTTAGTTCAATACTCATTCCTCATTATTAGAATGATCTAAAACAACGTCTTTGCCTCATCTTATTACTTTCGCATACTAATCAATTGAATTTCATATATTTTGTTAAAGAAATTGAAAACAAATATTATCTTTTTAGATAACTTGGGATGCATTTATTTTATTTTATTTTCTTTAGAATGTATATTTTAGAAAATATTATAATTTTGTTTCGATATATTGTAATTATCATGCAATATTTGCCTTTGGAGTTTTCGGTCAACATTTATTGCGTTGGTCCACCTTGCTCAAATAATTTATTTAATTGATCGAAAATACACAAATGTACTTCAAATATGCCTGACAATATTACGTGACAAAATATTGCAATGCGAACAAGGTTTAGAAGAATTTTATTAAATTTGGAACAACTCAAAGCCAAATAAATAAATTATTTTTCTATTTAGATGACGTTATTATTAAGATTTTGTTGTATTTTCCTGCCCGTAACTTGTGATACTATTTCACCATATTTCGTGTTATATTTTACTATTAATTATGAGTATAATTAAAATTTCATGTTGATAATACTATAATATAAATATATCATCGCCTGTTGACGTTGATTAAGATTCCTAAAAAAATCGTTAATCAAACCAACTAGTAACTAACCTTAGTCTCTGAACTTGACAATTTTTTTGTAATTGTAGTACTTTGAACTTACCCACCATCATGAAGAATTGAAATGATAATGAGAGGCTAGTTTCACATACCAAAATGATAATAAGGTCGTAAAAAAAGGATTTTTTTTTCAATTGAATACCTTCACGAACTAAATCATGATGAGCGTAGTAGTAACAAACATTGACGTACGTGCATGTTGTTACAAGGTTTTGGTGCGTAATGTGTGCAAAAATGTGGGGCGTTTGTCTGAGAAAAATTGAGGAAAAACAAAAACATAAAAAGAAAGATCGAAGGAAATGAAATGACATAAGATAGGTGCATAAATATAGTAAAGATTCGAAACATCCTGTGAGTTGGTATGGTCTCCTCCTCCTCATCATAGAATAACCACCACTCAAAGATATACCAATTTTGAATTACTCCACCTTCTTCTCTCTTATCCCCGCTGCTCCAATCCACCACCGCACGCCCTCATCAGACGGAAAACTGAAGCAAGGAATTTTCAGCGTTGAAATTCGCCATTTTTTTTTTCTTTTCTGTTGGGGGCGTGATCATCTTCATCCACTTCGAATCTTTCCGATAAACCCTTCAAGGGGAAAACTAACACAATCAACCATGCCTCCTTGACAACCTTAACCTTAATTCCTTCACCCTGTCAACTCCCTCTTTCTCAAATACGCCATATATTACATTCTGATGATAGCAACATAAAAAATAACCCGCAAGCCTTTCCTCGAAGAAAACGAGACCGTACGTGCGACAGTCCGTACGAGGTAGAGGTTTGTTTTCTTGTTCTGTTTCATTGCTGTTGTTATTATTATTTAGATGGAGAAAGTAGAGAAAAAGGGTAAAGATACGAAAGAAAAGAAATGGACGCGGAAACTGGAGTTACCGTCGATAATGGGGAACCCGAAGAAAGAGGTTGCATCTGACGACGACGTATTGACGTCGCCGAGGGATGTATTTGGGGTTCCCGTTTCGGGAACGGATTCGGACAGCACGGGGAGTAGCAACTATGAAGTGCTTGCATCGCCCGGATTAGTCGCCAATCGGGGCCAAGTGAGAGACGCGCAAACCCAGCAATGGAAGACGATGATCGACGTGTTGAGGTTCAAGTCCGTTAGAAGATTCTCCACGATTCCTCTGCTTGGGGCGAGTTACGAGATCTCGCGCCGGAGCCTGAGGAACAAGTTGGCGCGTATTCGACCCGCCAGTGACGACGATGATTTGGATTCTTGTATTGACATTGACGGCATTGCCACCAAGCCTTCTTGGAAGAACTTCAATTACGCTGACCTCGTCGCTGCAACCGACGATTTCAACCCAAGTATGAATCAACGCCAAATTATGCATTCATTTTTCTTTCTCACTTTTCAATTTATGCACCTTCTTTCTTCACAATTTAAGGGTTATTTGATGCCAGACTTAATTTATGGTTAAGAAATGCTTGAAAAAATGGACGTCTTATACACGATTTTGGTTGAATTGAGCGTAGGATATGTAATAGAAATCATTAATTGGGACGCTTTCACTTTCATATCATCTTTATTTAACAGATTTTTACACGTTATTGGATATTGTATGCGCATGTTTGTATTTGTGTTTATGCAGAGAACATGATCGGAAAGGGTGGTCATGCTGAAGTGTACAAAGGAAGCTTACCGGATGGTCGAGTTGTAGCAGTTAAGAGGCTAATGAGAAGTGAAAAGGACATTGAGGACACAGCTGGTGATTTCTTGTCAGAGCTTGGAATCATCGCTCACATTAACCACCCAAATGCAACACGCTTGATAGGGTTTGGGATCGACCAAGGTCTCTATTTTGTTCTACAATTGGCCCCACATGGCAGCCTTGCCTCTCTGCTCTTTGGTGCAGCTCTGCCTCTATCTCCCACTTCTCATTTCATCTCTTCTATGAATCTTGTTAAGGTTACACGGCTAATCAAAGTGACATGTAATAAATATTTCAGGACCTCAATGTCTGGAGTGGAATAGAAGGTTTAAAGTGGCTGTTGGGGTTGCAAAAGGATTGCAGTATCTCCACCACGATTGCCCAAGAAGAATCATTCACAGAGACATCAAAGCCTCAAATATATTACTCAACAACGATGATGAAGCTGAGGTACATTGTGTCGGTCTACAGTATACTATGTATGCGTACTAGATCTTTGCTTTGGGGAAAGGTAAATTTTTTTTTTCTGTGATAAACTGCAGATATCAGACTTTGGATTGGCAAAGTGGCTCCCAGATAAGTGGGCTCACCATGTTGTCTTCCCCATAGAAGGCACATTTGGGTACGCATTGCATTCTTCACATATTTTCTTCTCACTGCAACTCCATTTACTGAAAAGCTGCATGATCTATGGCTACAGATATTTAGCTCCGGAGTACTTCATGCATGGAATAGTTGATGAGAAGACTGATGTGTTTGCATTTGGGGTTTTGTTACTCGAGCTCATAACAGGTCGTCGTGCAGTTGATTCAAATAGTAGGGAGAGTCTTGTGATCTGGGTAAAGTCTTGATAAGCTCTAATCCTCTGCACTACTTAAGATTCTTAAACAGGGAAAAAGTATATGTTGCATATGGTAATAGTTTTAGAAAGACAGAGAGTGACTAAGTTGTGCTTTGATCAGGCCAAACCACTTCTGGATGCAAAGGTGGTGAAAGAATTGGTAGACCCCAGATTAAAAGCTAATTATGATCTGGCAGAAATGAAGTGTTGCATGGCAACGGCTTCCTTGTGCATCCATCACATGTCCTCTAAGCGGCCATACATGGATCAGGTAAACAAATGAGAACTCTTCCTCGTTCATATTGTGTCACTAAATTCAAGTTATAAAAAAAATGACATGCCTCATTGATTATTCTTGGGTAATATGTATCAGGTTGTGCAGCTACTGAAAGGAGAAGAGGTGGCAGTAGAACTGAATCACAACTCACCTACTCCGAGATCACTGTTGATAGATGCATGTGACCTGGAAGATTACACTTGCTCTAACTATTTGAACGACCTCAATCGCCACAAGCAATTGCTGATGGAGTGATGCATTTGTGTGTGTTGAAGCCTGTGGTGAAGATGAGAATGGCACAATCTCGGGTTCCTGTTGAGGCATGGCATAATATCTTAGGTTGTAAATTGGGATGAACTTGTACTGAGTACCATTATAATTAAGGACTAAGGGCCTCTCTACAACTAACTATTTTTAAACTAAACAATCTAATGAGCAAATCATCTGCCAGATAGCGTCTACACCTTTTTGACTCTGTAGTCACCCAACCTTTCTTTTCCATTTCTCCAATGCTTTTTTTTGGTGGATTCATTTCACCAACAACACCCTTTTTGTCAATCACTTCTCTCATTTTTATTGTGAGAATGAAATTTTATCAAAATTCAAAGGGCAGCCAAGCTGCATTCACAAGAACGGATCTCAAATTTAACAAAGGCTTTAGAATACAAAGTACAAGAATTAAAACAATTATAATTAAATATTTAAAGTACCAACAACAATAATTTATCTCTCATCTGATTACCTAAACCCCAACCTTCTAAATTTGGATGCTCCTACATGTTGGACCCAAACTTTTAGATTGTATTTTTTTTAATTGTATCATAATAATTAGTCTCTCAAACCTAATATATTTAAAATAAGGATTGATTATGTTTATTATCCTTAAACTATTATAAAAGTTGTGTTTCGTCTTTAAATTAAAAGTATTTCGTCCTTACTATTTATCAAAGTCATATAAAACATTCTTTTATCAAAAGAACATGTTAAGATTATATTATAGTTCATGATAAAACTTCGTTTAATACATGAAAAACACTTTACAAATTATTTGTTGGAGAAAATATTTTGCATGACTTTTATATAGAGCAACTACAAAAAAAATCATAATTTAGTTTAAAGAAAAAATATAACTTTTTATAATATTTTGGAGATAGAAACACCAGTGCAGGAAAAACTTTATGTCGCGGTTATTTTGGTCATTTAACCTCGGTTTAAGATTCGAGACATATGCAGCCGAGGCAAAAAGGGTCATCTTCTGCCTCGGTTCTCAACTGAGGCGTATTTCATCATTATTGCCTCGGTTCTGATGGCAACCGAGGCGTAATATGCGTTAAAAATAAAAAAAAAAATTGCAAAAATGATATTTCTCTCCTCTTCTCCGGCCTTCCCACCATCTTCACCACATGAACGACGTCGGAACAATGTTGAAGAAGCAGATCGAGAAGCACGACCACAGATAGATCGCGAACGACACTGTACCTTTGAACTACCATTTACAGAGCTTCACGTTCCTGCACACACGAAACCAACCAGTTCTTCACTAAAATCTCGTTCCAGCAAGATGGAACGAACCCAGCGATCCAAAATGCGCCATGGATTCTTCCATGCAGACGAACCACAACGAACTTGGCCAACACACGTCCACCACACCAGAAAACTCAACGCTGCAACATTTGAACCAAGCCATCACGGACCCTAATTGCGAGATTCACTGCATAACAACGCCTCCATGAGATCTTCACAACCACCGCAACCAAAGTCACGAACACAACAACGTCACAAACCCATTTAGGATGCAACATTTTAGCCACTCCATTGCTACACTTAACCAACTCCTTGATGAAACTTACGTAAAGGATCGAAGAGGGAAATAGGAGGGTTAGGGTTTTTGCGCACCAAAGGAAGGAGATTGACTGTTTTTGGTTTTTGATATTTTTATCCCACCTTCTACCTCGGTTCAATTGAAAACCGATACATATCACCATTTTTTGCCTCGAGTCCTAACACCTGAAGCCATAAAGTTTGACAAAAAAAGAAAAAAAAATTGTTGACACTTTACTACCTCGAGTTAGTAGCAACTGAGGCATAAACTGGCTTTACTACCTCGGGTCAGTAACAATCGAGACATAAAGCTTTTGTTTTAAATTCAAAAATTTCAAGTGGCGGGTGTGGGAAAATTTGGAGAGGCTTTAGGCCTCGGGTCCATCAGAACCGAGGCATAAGACTAGTTTCTGCCTTGAGACAACTAGTAACCGAGACATAAAACATTTCATAAATTACAAAACTACCACCGCGTGTTTATATGTCTCGTTTCCACTATAACCGAGGCATAAAGCCCGAGTTAGAAAGTCCAAAATGCACTAGTGAAAATATAAAAAATTTCAAAAAATTATAACTCAATTTCATTATGTAATTTTGTTTTCAAACGATGGAATGGAATCTTTGTTCCTTTTTATCGTAAAATTTTGAACAAAACAATAGCATTTTCAATCCATCTCACTTTATTTTGTATAATCCATTCGATATTATTCTCTATCTTCCATCCAAACATTATCATTATAATTGTAATGTAATTTATCTAAACATAGCCATTATAACTCTAATGTAATTTCAGTAAAAATCCTGAAAGAAGTGATTAATACTTTTTCCCCTATTCGACTTCAGGATTGGGGATGTGTATCGACATAACAGGGTCTTCATGACAATTTATACTACTAATAGTACAAAAGAAATGTGCCTCTAATAGATAGGATATTAACCAAGTATGATTATACATCCAAATGTTTCAAGTAAGACCTACAACAGGCATATAAAAAAGTATTTTGATTTCAAGTAATTGGTTGTGTTAAGTGATCGGGTTGATCATCAATTGGGTGATAGACTTGTTCAGGCTATATGTTAAAAATATATTTAGCCAAAATTTCGAAAGTAACTTATTTCTAAAAACAAGAAATTTGATACTTTTCTAAACTAGATGCAATCGGTTTTCTACCACTCTAGATCTTTTGTAGTTATTATTTTTCGGACTCTCGTGATTATTGTATAAAAGAAAAAATGTCACAAAAAAAAGTAAGCATACACTCAAATTATCCTTAACATCTTCATTCTCCTTCTCCACCTTCTTATTGGACTTTTCTTTCTCTCCTCCTCCTATTCTCTTTCTCCTCCATCGCAACTGCATCACCACTTCATTCATGATGTCATGTCTACGAAATCACCTTCTCCTCCTTCTATTCTTTCTTCTTCTTTTTTCACACATCCACTTAATTTATAATATATTTCTCGTCAAAATTGAACGAAAAATTTGCCGCAATTTTTATCGACAGATTTACCAATGATAGTATCCATCAGTTTAAGAATTTTAAATTATTGACAGATTTCACCAAAGGATATTATTTACTTAATTTATAATTATATCATATTTAGTTGACAATTTGTCGTACCCTATACAAATCCATCAGCAATAAAAATTTTAAACTACTGATGAATTTTATTGATGAAAAAAGTTGTTGTTAATTGAAATTTGTATTATCGATGGATATACCAACAAATTTCTCCATTCATTTGTAATATAAATTTTAAAATTTTAAAATTTTCTGATAGATTTATTTTTGTCGATATAATTTTTTTTGGTAACTCCAAGAATTTTTGTAGTGAAAGGGAACAAGGGTTCATCCTTGGAATTACTTTTACATTTCCTCTGATTGAAGGCTAAGTATTCTTCTTTAGAACTACTCTTTTATTCTCTCGGGAAACAAGGATGTGTTTTTGGAACCTTGTTTTCGTCCCGATAAACAACGATAATGTTACAACCTCAAGTTTGTTAGATAACACCAGTATGATCTACTACCTTCTAGAGGGGTTACCAAAAGAATCACTTATTTGAGCCATTTGGTCTACTACCTTCTGGAAGCTTCCAATTGTGGAATGAACAAAAGGATTTAACATAGTCATCATTTGACTCAAGAGTAAATTGATCATCTCATAGTTATTATCATCAATTTTTTGTCTTATGATATCTAATGAGGCATTTGACAACCCTGCTTCAATAGTTTCAAATTCTACACCATTCCTTCCCAAACTTACTTTATGAGCATTTGGTGAAAGGGCATATCGATCATTTGAGATTATCGATGAGCCTACGTTAAATTTACTTGTCCCATATAGAGGTTTTGCATGTGTACCTACTATTGTAAAAGCTTACTAAAATCAATAAATCTTTATTCTTGAGGTGTGTATGATCACTATCCTTAAAGACTTATGTGTGATGTGTTGCGTAAGTCCCTCAGAATACAATAAGAACTCCCCAAATTTTTCAAGAATTTCAGAACTAGCAAGCAACTCTCAAGAATAAATAAACAACGTAGGATTTAATGAAAGAAATATAAGAGAGAAAAGAGTATGAGAGAATGAGAGAACGAGAGAAAGCGTGAAAGTGTGAGTCTTTCGAAAGAGGCATCGTGCACTATTTATCGATGGAGGAGGGCCATTGTGATGAGCCAAAATCCCTAGGCTTGTGGAGGAAAACTTCCCAAGTCCAACATTCTTCATGGTTTGCAAAATTGTCAAGACTTATGAAGCAAGAACAACAACTTCCATTGTGGGAGAACCTTTGAATATGCCTTCGTATTTTCCATAACTATTACATAGAATTATGAACCAACAACTTTGTTCACAACAAAGGAATGTTGTGTTCCTTTAAAAGCCAAGAATGTGCGGGAGTTAAAACTAATTCCCTATATCTTTTGTAATATATAACTTGTCACAACACTTACAATTGGTCCAACATACATTGTTACTAAGTTACTTACAGTCTAACCAATCATTTGGCTACTAGAAACCCCAATGGTTTGTCCCCCTTTTTGACTAATAATAGTGAAGGGAGGGGCCACTGATCCACTATTAGTGGTGGTCATCGTACTTTGTGTATTTTGAGACATCTTTAATTTTCCACTTCTTAATCTCATACATTCATTGATATTTGTTCTCTCAAAACTAACCCTTTGTGTATGGTCTTTGTAACACAAATGATCCCAATGGGCATGCCAATTTGATTAATGAGGATTGATGTTTGATGATTGCCAATAGTAATTCCTCAATCTACTCGATGTAGGTTCATTTACAATGAGCTAGAAAACTTAATGTTTTTCAATTTGATTTTAAGTGTTTAAGTGTTTCATCTACTGTAAGAACAAATTGCATAGACAATTCTCTTATGTCATGGATCAAAGCCACAAACACCTCTAGTTCACCAAGTTCATGAGATATGTTGATTATAATCAACATTGATCTTGCCATTTTCTTGTTCTCAGCGTTTGTTAGTATGTTTAAATTTGTGTCCACAATTTGTCACCACTATTTTACATTTGGTCTATCTATTTATATACAAAATAGATAGTAGTAGTTGCTTCTAGAATTGTTTGGCACAATACAATAAAAGAAAAATATACAAAATAGGAGTAGTTGCTTCTAGAATTGTCCTCATTGTGCCATACATCTTCGTTGATTTCACATTTTGTTACAGCTATATATATAACTTCCTTTTTTGAACTTCTGTGGTTAGTGCTACAACCATATTCTTTTGTAACATAGAAAAATTAAAAAGTATTATAAGTATCTTAATATTTTTTACCATATTTATTTGAGAAATACTTTACATTAAATTATCGGACAAGAACAATTAAATTATAATAATGAAACAATAAAATTTGATAGGAATAAGAAATATTCACTTGCATATTACTTACTTAAAACTTCATGAATTGATTATGATGTTAAACACTACTTAAAAATGTCGGTTCATTTTAAGTTTATAATGTTAGACATTTCTTATGACAGTCATCCAAAATGTGAGGTTAAATTTATAGGAAGAATAAATAGATAAAAATTTTAAAGTATAAGAAAAATTCGAGAATGATATTCATTAAAAGAAACATGAAACAATAAATGATAGATTTCCTTAATAGAAAGAATGATAAAGATGTTGTAATCCACTTTTAAGATGATAGAAAGGCTTGAGTTAAATAAGAAAGATGAAGGTGAACGAAATTATAGATTTAAACGTAAGCAAAGAGTATAAATATGCGTCCGTCAAAATCAAAGACATACTAAGATTGGAATAGCATATTCGAAAGTATAAATTAAATGTTCTTTTTCAATTGATGAGAAAGATGTGCAAAAGTAATCTTCTCCACGCCCAAGTTGAAACTCTTTTTCAAGAAAAAACACTCAATAATACATTTTCTATACAAATATTTATTAAGGCAAAAAATATTAAATATCTCTGTTACTAAAATATTAAATATTTTTACTTGATGTTCTTTATATAAATATTTGAAAAGAATATAAAGATATTTATAATTTATTCAAAACCGGTTTATTCTTCTAAATACACACAACTCCGTTGTTACAAGTCGAGGCGCAAATCTTGTTAGCCATGACGACAGAGGCCATGCTGCAGTTGGGCATTTTAATCATAACCCTTTCTTTGTTCTTCATCATGCACACTATTCGTAGCCAAACAACCCAAACCAGAACCCGAACCCGCAACAAGAACCGCCCACCTGAACCGAACCGCCACTTAATCCAAGCATCGCGCCACCTGGCACGGGCCAGATCCACCTCGCACCGAGCCCAACACGCCAAGAGCGCTATCATGGAAATCGACAAAGCCCTCTCCATTTGGCCCAGAGACCCGTGGGCCCACATCCTCCGAGCACAAGCCCAGGACCTCATGGGCCACCGCATCGCCGCCATCAAATCCCTCGACGCCGCCCTATCCTCGCCGGCGGCCAAGTCCCTATCCGCCGAGGAGCGAGCTGACGCGCTGGTGAGGAGGGCGGAGATGAAAGTGGGCGTTAACCGGCGGCGGCGGGTTGAGTCGGCGATTGAGGATTTGGTGGAGGCCGTGGAAGTGGATGAAAGGAAAGGGAGTGAGTGGGAGGTGATGTGCTTGCTCGGAAAGTGTTACGAATGGAAAGGAATGAAAGAAGAGGCTACGGATGCGTTCCAGAAGGTTCTTCAGGTTCATCCTCATTCGGAGGAGGCTCGTGATAGTTTACATCGATTAGGACTTTTTACAGATAAATGACTCTTTCTGATTTTTTCTGTATTTGATTTTTCCGATACAAGGAGTGAATGATCATTTATGCTTCTGTTTCTAAATTATTGCTAATAATTAAAAGTTGTAAAATATACTAAGTAAAATGACTTTAAATATATGAGTTATATTTTAAAATTATAATAAATTATTTTAAATATGACTCATCTTAATTATTAGGATCTTTTTCAAATTGCTAAATAAATAATTTATAATAGATAGAGGTAAAATTGAGAGAGAAAATACAATGTACATACCAAACATAATTTTTTATTAGTGGTAAGGTCAAAATATAAACTAAAAGTAGTATTAAACATGGTTTTTTATTAGTGGATAATATAAAAATAAAAACTAAGGGGATAATATAAAAATAAAAACTAAAAGTATTATAATGTTTTATCAAATTGAATTTTTATAACCGTGATGGTATTATTACCGATGATTTATTATCAAAAGTTAGCATGCAAGTGCCACACCGTAATTTAACATGTATCCTATTTAGTTATGAGACACAAATTAGCAATTGTGTGTACTGATGAGAAAGAAATTTATGCTTACAAGCTTAGCCTTTGTAGATAAAAAATATCTCATTAATATCAAGTGAGTATTTTAATGGATAACGATGGATTCAATTACTTAGTTTTTAATGACACAACGATAAATGTAAATTTCAAACGCGGAACTCTTTGGATATTTTTTCTTTTTTTCTTGATATTCTAATTTTGTTTTGTGTCTTTTATATTGGATTTGATGCTAAAGCCTCGTTGAAGCGGCACAGAAGGGCATGGCTTTTAGACGCGATACATCGACTGATGGCTAAGAGAAAACACGAGGTGGACCGCAAAAGATAAGAACTTTATAATTGATTCTGAGTGTTTTGATGTTATATAGTAAAAGGAAAATCTAATTTAAATAAGCTTTCTGGGAAACCTAAAGAGGGAAAGGGGAAAAACATGGGGTTTAAGCAATAATCCCTAACTATTTAAATATTTTAATAACTTTCCCTTAAATTGGATGGTCTATATTTACCAATCTAAGCTTGGAGAAGATAGATTGAAACCGAACGCGATGAGGAAATTTGGTGAAGATGTCAATAAGTTGTTCGTCTGAGTGGGAGAATATGCGAAAGGTTAGCTTGGATTTTCTCTCGAACGACATAAAAATCAAGATCGATGTGCTTTGTCCTCTCATGGAAACTTTGTGGGTGATGTGTCTAACCGATTCGTTGTCACAGTATAGAGTAGTAGTGGTAGTACTTTGAACATGGAAGTCTTGAAGAAGGTAGATGAGCCATTGCATTTCACACAGTAGCAGCAAGGACACGATATTCTGCTTTAGTGGAAGATCGAGAAATAGTTCTTTGTTTCTTAGACTTCCAAGATATGAGAGAATATCCTAGAAAGATGTAGAAACCTGTAGTGGATGCAACCAAGATGATCAGAGGAAGATGCAACAGAGGTGGAGCAAGCAGCTAGAAGCGCGAAAGGTAAGAACTTTACAATTGATTCAGAGTGTTCTAATGTTTACATAGCAAAGGGGAAATCCCTAACTTAAATAGGGTTTTGAAAAAACCTAAAAAGGGAAAGGGGGAAAACATGCGGAAAATAGATTACTGCTTTCAAGCAGTAATCCCTAACTACCTAAACATCTTAACACTAACCTTCCCATCTATTCTTTTTCTATTAAATTTCACTTCCAATTTCTCATTCTTTTCAAAATTAAATTACATCATGGTGAAATTGAGGAGGTAAAGAACATTTAAGACCGATCAATTTCGTTTAAAGGGGGAAAACATGGGGAAAATAGATTACTGCTTTTAAGCAGTAATCCTTAACTACCTAAACATCTTAACACTAACCTTTCCATCTCTTCTTTTTCTCTTAAATTTCACTTCCAATTTCTCATTCTTTTCAAAATTAAATTACATCACGGTGAAATTGAGGAGCTAAAGAACATTTAAGACCGATCAAATAGATGGATCTCTATTTGGTTGTGGTCATGAAATCATGCTCTGATCGTTGATCAAGCTTTTGTTTGTATAGATAGAGCCATTATACTTTTTGAAACTATGTTGGAGAGAAACAGTGATAGGAATGTTCCTTAATGTAAGAGAAACTAATCATTTAGTCTCTTTTAATTGATAATTATAACTACAAAAGATGGAAACCTAATATGAACTCAAATTAAGTGTGAATAAGGGATTTTTACTACATTGTTTTGCATATTGTGTGGATATGGGTAATTGTTTGAAGGTTGAATTATAAAAAAGTGTTGAATGTTAATTTTTGTGAAATTGTTGAAAAATGAAATGAAAGCTTGTTTTATGCATATGGAGTAATGTATCAATGTAGAATGAAAAATGGTATTGAGAGGGTTGGCACTTGGCCAGAAAGTTGCATTTAGAAATATATTGAAATGGAGTATATTTGATTGGATTAAATACATATAAGAAATGTGCACTAGAATGAGAGTTGGTGAATGAGATTGGATATGTTGAACAATTTAAATGGATTTTTATGTGAATGATGATGTACAATTAGTGAATAACACTTTAGTATAGATGAACGTATTGAATGGATATTGTACCTGAAATTGTTATCTATATGAAGTTTGCAAAATTTGGTTATAAGATAGATGGCTTATGAGAATTGCTTAATGAGTGTGATCTTGAAATGACATGGTACACTGATGACCTTATGTTTGAATGATTTGTGTGTCTCTGATGTGCACTGCAATTGTACTTACATCCATTATATTTCTTCGAAGTTATTGTATAAGGAGATTAAAAGCATATAAAAATTTAAGTAAAACTTAGCTGGTATGTAGAATCTATTTTGATCGATGAAAGGCATTGTTTTAGGAATTCTGTAAATTGTGGTTAATGGTTGGAGGGATATGAGAATTACCTAAAGTCATATAAGACACTTAAATGTGCACTAGAACTAGTTTTTATTGCATCACTATTGGGCGTTAAGTAAGCATCGTTGTGTGCCACTTTAAAAAATTGCTAACATAAGTGTTCCAAGGGTCTCACTGTTGGGCGGTGTCTGGCTACCGTTGGGCGCTAGCGAGACAGTGAGTCCCCGTGGCATTGGGCGGCAATTACCTGGCTTTGAGCAATAACTTTGTGAGACTTTTTCCTATTAGAGGATGTTTATATTTTATTGAATAGTTTTCTTTGCATGGCGCAAATTATATATGATTGTATTGAGTTATGTTTGATAATGTAGGAATGTTTGTGAAAAATTATTGCTATGATTGTCAAATTAGTTATTTCCAAGGAGAAATGTCAATTTAGGGTGAGTCCAAGTGTATGGAAGGAGATTTGTTATGTGGGACTATCCTGACCTTACTAATCTTTTAAGTTTAACTCACAAACAAGAAGATATCTAGGTGGGGAGAGTCGAAATAGGCTTCACAAAGTCGGTATGATATGAAAGATAATCATACTTAGGGAGACATTAAAGTTAACCCTATCCGAACTTAATGAGGAACATTGGTGAATGGATATGATTATAATCTGAAGAAATTAGTGGTAAGTGTAACGTGGAGAGTTTCAAGAGTCTACTTAATACATTAGTCTTTCGAAAGCGAAGTCTACATTTAATGTTGTTTGAACTGCTTTGAGTTGTATGTTGTTGGAGCCTTGTACTAATTGATTTGATGAATGTAAATTGTTTATGTTATTGGGTTGGTTTATAAAATGAATAATTTGTTGTTTGAGCCAATTGGATTGAGTTTTGAATGAGATTGTTGGATTGAGTCATAAGGATTGATGTTGGCAATTGATTTATATGATTGGAATATATATGTGTGTGGTTATTTTACTTAATTAATTGTGGATATTTTAGTAATTTAAACAGAATAAATATGTACATCCACATATCCAATTGAAAAATTCGAAAATTCTCCAAATCTATACCAAGTCAATGTGGTGATTTCCTGTCAAAACAGTGACGGGTTCGGACAATACCCGTAGGAGTAGGTTCATGCAAGTCATTCTTTTTTGGTTAAAATTCTATTTTGGTCCTCTAAATTTTACAAGAAGATTCAAGTAGATCCCTATTTTTTAGTTGGTTCAATTTAGTTTTTTAATATCTTGAAATAATGCAATTTAGTTCTTTTCGTTAGATTGACGTTAGATTTTTGTTATAATTTATACATAAAATCACTCTACCTGAAAGTGATTTAATGTATAAATTATAACAAAATTTAACGTAAATCTAAGATATATAATCTAATTGATCATTGTTTTTATAAACTAAAGAAATAAATTAAATCAAATAAAAATTAAGAATTTAATTAAATTTTTTATAACAATTAGAAGACTGAAATTTAGACTTAATTATTTTTTTATCAGCACACAAGTCATTGATGAATTGTCAAGCATATATTAAAGAAAATACAGGATTTAGATATATTCTATATCTCGTGAGAAAAAAAAAAAACTACTATTATAATTAAAGTAAAAATTATAAAAATAGATCGTAAAATCCTTATACATGATCTCCAAATTACGTACATTATAATCCTTACAAATACACTACTGAAATGCAATTCTTGCAAACCTACAAATTACTCTATCCGACTCTTATTTCTTAAACCAGTGCTAAACATTAGAGAGTAATCCTAAAAGTTTAATTGCAAATAAAAATAAAGTTTTGTACAATATTATCAATATTAATTTAAATGATGATGTATATCTCAGCATTTTTATTACTATTATCTTTATAATTGTTATGACATAATTTTCAATTATATTATTTATTAGAATATTAATTTAAATATTTCATGATATTCATTATTATTTTAAATATATTATATGTTTTTGTAGTATAAAAAAAATTATAAAAAAAATATAATTGTATATACTATATTATTTATTTCTAATATTTTCATAATTATAATTTTGATTTAAAATGAATGTTTAAAAACTTTACATAATTTGAAGAAAAATTTCCAGTTAAACACAATTTTATAGTAATAGTAATAATGTTAATAATTATGTATGTCGACCCTAAAATTATATTTAAGTTTCTCCATTACTTTTATCTTTCCGATTTTAAGATGTTAAAGTTCTAGTCCTCCAAACTTCATTCAAAAACCCTCTTTTCTTCCTTTACATACACTACCTAAATCACTTGGAATATGAGAAACAATACATTTCAAATTAGAAAGGCAGTTTCAAGAAGACAAACTAAATTAATGGGAAAAAAAATCATTACTCAAAAATACCTTTAAAAACCTTTTTGAAGCATACACGAAATATAGATTTTACGAAAAATACTAAAAATAACGCTCAACAAACTTCACAGTTGCATGAGTATTTTGTGCGTACAAGAAATGCAGAAAATCTGAATCAAATTGGGAGAAGAAAAAATAAAGTATTTATTATTCTGGTGCAAGTTATCAAGCAATTCGAAAGCTTTGTTCAAAGCTTGAAAATGCCCAACTCAATGTTCCTCATCTTTGAGTTGAGAGAAGTTACTTACACGATCCTCTCCCTAGAGTTACTATCACTCGGATTTGGTATGAGCCAAAGGGCCAGCATGCCAAGTTAAAGTGCACCAAAGACTATCTTGGAATTGTTAAAAGAACAGAAAATTAGGCAGTTCATGATTTCAGCAACTCAAAAGGACTGAGGAGGCCATAAAAAGAACCCAGGAACTGGTGGTGGTGGAAGGATGGTGAGTGAAGTTGCATTGGTCACAATTGCAGCAGATTCTTGTACTGAGCTACTTCCACCGCTGGAATGATGAAAATGGTGGAGAAGGTTTTGTGGGTACGCATTTGCAGAATCATAAGGTATAGATGCAACTGGCTGAATGGCAGAGAAATTGATGGTGCTACTCTCGTTTGTGCCCTGAGGTTGCTCATTAGTACTACCAACAAGATTTTTCTTCTCCGATTCTGGGGAGGAAAGTTTCAATCTTTTTGCTACCCCACCAACTGGAAGAGAGCTATTCAATATATTCTCCACATCGTATCTGTTCATCTCAAAATTGGTCACAGCGCTTGCACCTCTGAACTTTATGGCTGCAATATCATATGCCTCAGCTGCTTCCTCTTCAGTCGCTGCAACAACGCAACAACAAAAACTATTCAACTTCCAGCACAACAAAAACAAACATTACACAACACGTAAGTAACAAGACCAATGATTAACATTGTTAGCATTACTCTGGACTACCATGAATGAAGACTTTGAAAACTTAATTTTTTAACATGATATTATGTCACGGGCTCAAACTATACGATCCGTGTGTTTGGAAACACAGTAGAAACGTGAAAAACACAGTGAATTCGTGATGCCAAACACCCTAGATATCATTTGTGAAACATGATATTTAACCATAATCCATTAAACCTTTCCCATCACAGTGTTGAAACAAGATATAGGGTATAAACTTGCCAAATGTTCCCAGATATAGATCCTTGTTTCCCGCAACTCGGCCGATTCTTGCTTGCCATCTACCTTGTTGATGATGCCTGAAAGTTCAAAAAAGTAAAAGCATAAGAGAAATAGGGAATATAATAACAACATCAATAGTGTCAGAATTGTTTATTTTAATGCATGAACCTCGTAACACCCCTGTATGCAGAAGCTCCCCTTGAAAATCCACTACTTTTCCTGCAAGGAAACCGGTGCAATTTTAATTCCAGGATAGAAATAATGTGCTAAATATGTTTAACTGGGAAGAGTGCGCAAACCTTCGCAGTGATGCAATGAATTCTTGCTTTCCTGCATGTTTCATCTCCTCCAATTCCTTTGTATAATTGGAAATCTGAGACATCAGACAATAAAAATACCATGCTAAGCGCTAAAGATCCAAAATACAATTCCTATTTCTACATTTCAAGTGTCACCAATATAAATCTATAAAGTTCTATATTTGAAACATATAATACAAAAACCAAGTGTTTGACAATAATAATATTCATGCTAAATCATTGCGCTGAGGTTCCTGCAAGATTCTACTTATTGTTGACCACTTCAACTTTGCTGAGACCCTTCATTTACGTAGATCATTAGCCTCCAATTTTTTTATACTACCTGATGCATGTTTCTCTGAAACCAGGATGACCAAGTTTGATTTTAACTAGTATCAAGTGAGCACAATACACGAACTTCGAGTGTGAACTAAAAGCATTCCTCAGCAGAATTTCCCTCACTCTTTTAGCCCCGTTTCAATACTTTTAACTCAACTATATACGTACGATTTCATGCATACAACTAACAGAGATCTGAACAGAATATTATTAGAAGTGACTATTACAGGAAAGTTGGTGGTTGCTGTTGGTCCCCAGTACTTGATAGCTGCTAAATCATACGCTCTCGCAGCCTTTTCTTCCTTGTCATATCCACCTAATAACTCATACAATTTTACAAACACAACAATTTATCATCTCTTATACAGTATTAAGTTTAAAATAAGTTGGGAAATGACCAAGGATAAAAATTTCTTACCCAAGTACACTGTAGGAACAGTCAAAGGACGTGCGACACAGTGATGAAGTGCGCGATGCCACCACATTCCATGCAAAGAAACAGCGATGAAAAAGCCATGAAAAATCAAATTTAACCTTACGGAGTGGTCAAAATATTCAGGTAAAAACTACTTTTCTTAGCAAAAATGTAAACGACCAAAGGAAAAGTGATGAAATGCATGCAATGGCGCCTGCACGCAAGTTACTTTAATTTTTTTTTACCCTCTTTTTCTCACTTTTCTTTGGTTCCCCATTCTAGCCAAAAGATAATACACGAGACGCCATCCATCTGCGATGCCCGTCTTTTCTAATAGCAGACAGACACCGAAGGACCCCATCAAGGTTTAATAGTAGCAAAAAGTTATAAGAACCGATTGATGTGAATTTTCAAAATTTTGACTACACAAAAGCTTAATAATCCACTAGAGCCAAATAAAACCAGGCCAAAAGGAAATGTCAAATTGCCTATTCTAATGAGGAGACAAAATGCCTTTAATTTAATTTCCCTTTTCTTGCAAAAAGTGATTATTTATTATAAGATATGAACAGTTATACATGTAATTTGTGACTGCAAAAACATCCAAGGATCTGATAAATCCCGTGAATTTGTTTCAGAATCTAGACGACATTATTATTTGCGGGCCCAGACACTGTAAAAAAAACCCTTTCAGCCAACATGGGACTCCCCCCACATTCATGTAAGTGCAAATTTCAATACAGTGAGCGAGAAATGATGTTGTGGTCAAACCCAGCTTTCCTGGCGAATTGAAAGCAAAAGTAAAAGTTAAAGCCAAACTCAGAATGAGAGAGGGTCTCTCACATTTGGACGCGCCTCTTCCAAACTTCCACTACGGAACACAAACAATGCTTAATTGTTTTAAAGTCTGAATGTATTGTAGCAATTTTAACGTAAGTAAACGAATTTAAAGTTTCAACATACATTTTACTAGTACAAAGTTAATTTATCAAAATCAAATTTTAAACAAATATGAAAGCAGAGGCATTTTCGCAAACAGGTCCCAAACAGGAGAGAGATTAACCATGAAAAATGGCGGCACATTGGATCAAATCAACTGAGAGAAATTGCAGACCCCACCCCACCCACAGTGACAAAACGGCGGCACATCGCATCAGAGTAAATCTCACGCTTTATTTTTAGAACAGAAAAAAATGTACAGGAAAAAAGTTACTAAAAAAGAAATAGAAATTTCCATTCTATTTTGAAAATTTGAACCAAAAAGACGCAATTAAGAAATGCTTAGTACATGTGTACACATAATAAGCATTAATTTAACTGCACTTTCAAATGCATGCATCCCTCTTTTTCTGCAGTAGAGTCAGTTTCCCTATTTATTTCCTTTTGGATTGCTCCTATTTTCAAAGTTCATGATAAATTAAAATACATTTAACAAAAAAATAAAGATAAATTGAAAACAATGGAAATGAAGAGATAATATAATAGAGAGAGAAGAACCTTGACGCCCCTTCCTGGCCTGACCCTCTCGTCTACAGCTGTTATCCCATAGATGCGCTTCATATCTACCCGTCCATCGGTGTCTGCAGTGAACATTCCCAAAAATACAAATTAATAACAGTAATACAAAAGGCTCTTCAAAACATGCCAATTTCATCACGCCCTTGACCAATTTTCAGTAAATGACAACTGAACCCTCAACTAGCCACACTGGTTCATTAATTTAACACACAAAAGGAACTTAACAATGATAGAATAATCACAATAATGATAATAAAAATAACACCATAAAAAAGAAATTGAAGGGTTGATGATGGTGGGTGGTGTTTTACTACCTTGTGACCCCTCTGTATATTGAAGTTCTCTGGCCAATGGTCTGAGAAACCTTCTTAGGTGTAGCAAACTCCACCGGAATGATGGCTTTCTCATGTGCAGCAGCATCACATAAAGACAAAGCTCCTTTGCTAGACTCTCCTGAGTGGGCACCTAACTCAGCTGGTGCAACCCGAGTGGTCTTGTCTGAGGCTGAGTCATCCAACTCGGGGCTCGAGTTGGTACCTGAGAATGGTTGAAACCCTGGAATGGCGTTCAGATCTTGCTGGTCGCCGAAGTAAACAGCGGCAGAGCCATGGTCGTAAATTTGGGTCAGCGAAGAATCGTCTTGTTGAGTCTCCGTTTGGTTCTCCAAAAAATCCTCCACTTTCGGCACCACGAGTGGCTGGTTTTCACTCTCAGAATCCATTAATCCCTTGGAATTTGTCCACCCTGCAAAAAATAAATCCCAGTAAAAAATATAATAATCATACTCATATATATACGTACACAAGGAAGAACAAGCTTGCTACTCTGAATGTTGAAAAGATTGTGGTTGTGAATTACGAAGTGAGAAACGAAATTGAAGATCGTGCAGGATAAATAGGAAGGGGTTGACGTGGGTGAGTGAGTTGGGTTTGTGAAGAACATTTCCGATTCCAAAAGAGTAGAGGCATAAAGAAGAGTGATTTAGAGAAGTGGCGTTACCATTGGTGGCATAAAAATTATCGAGCATGCAGTGAGAGGAAGAGTCCGGGGATCTGAGCATTTCCATGGGAGTCAACGAAAACGTAAGCCAATTTGTGGCACCGGCCATGGTTTTTGTGTGTCGCTACACTTCGACCAGATCAGCAAAACAAGGACAGTTTCAGAAACGGGTTTTCTGTCGAAAAAAACAAATGACCCAACAAACAAACAAACAAACAAGAACAACCCCGAAACTGAAATCACCTCTCTCCAGTCACAGCTCAAGGCGTTGCACTGTGTATCTTTGTGTGTGTGTGTGAGAGCGATAGACAGAGCTATCCCAGCCCCACCATGCTTATAGTACTGCTACTCATAAATAGATGAAAGAAATTAAAATAAGGTTGTGAGGGTTGGTGATGGGTTAGAATGAAATTGGCTAAGAATGCATGCAAGAACAGTTTCTTGAATCAAAAGGAGTTTTTAATAAAGAGAGAGAAAAAAAAAGCTTAGAAGGGAAGATGAGTTGAGTGGAAAGAGCAAGGTGTTGGTTTATAAGGGGTGGGTTTAGCGGTCTTGCCTGTCAACAGAGAGAGATTGAGTGTTACTTTTCACATACAAAAATTAAGTCTAACTTTAAAAAATCAGTTTCACTTTGAAAAAATAAATTTTCTTTTCTTTTTATTATTAGTATTATTGTTCTTAACAGAAGAAAATTGTCTGACAAGAAAGAAGGTTACCAAAGATGCGGGCTGGCAAAAAATTGAAGAATTTGGCAGGGTTCCTAAGCAAATTACCAAAATAGCCTTACTTTTTGTGTAAAAATAGTTTTTAAATAGGGAAAAAACGATTCGTTTTAGTCCCACACATGTCTTGCATGCAGATGCAGACTCCTTGTTTACACTCTTTCAGTAATTACTCTATTTAGATGAATGCGTTACGGACCATAATATCATTAAACAAATACAAAGTTTAAGGTTTAATTATAAACTTCTTCTCTTAACAAAATTAATAATCTTGTTCTAATGTAAAATAAAATCATAAAATTGTTATTTATAGTTCTGTCAATATATATTCTTGCAAAGCCTGATATTTTCTTAATTTTCTAGATTTTGTACTCTCTTCTTACTCCTGTAGTTTTTTTTGTTCTAAGCTTAAGTCATTGTTACATTAAATGTTCATAAAAGACTCCAACTATTGTATCTGGATTCACTGTTTATATACTACTTATGAACCTTTACTCTGTAGACCTAATTAAGCTCAACTATTTAATAATCTTCATTATGTAATTTAATCTGAGGTTATTAATCTAATTACAATATTTGTTAATTAATGTCTTGGTGAAGGTCATTGACAATGGTTGATACATTGTGTGTTAAACCCGAAAGATAATAATTCTCAGTGTTGATAAGTTAACTGTCCCCCATAAGTAGTAATTCTACCATATATATTATTAGTTAATAATAAATTCATTTTGAATTTATATTTTCTAAATTAACTTTCTGAATAATACTTTTATCCTTTTTTATGTGTTTATCCAACTAACCTCTTTATTTTTGATAAATATTATTTTATTCTAAAAATAATTAATGCAAAAATTAATTATGGATTAAACTTTTAAAAACCAATTAACATTTTTTTTTAATTTGAATCTAATAAGTTGCAAACTTTATTTTGAAATTCACCACTAAATTGAAAAGTCCCCTTAAAAATATCATATACTGCATCGGTTACAATTTTTTTTCTATCTATTTATTTATTAAGTTCAATTTAACCCCTTTATTTTAAATTTTAAAATGGTTTAGTTTGATAGCTAATCAATATAAACTAAATCAATGACCATAAATTGGAATGTATGATCCAGTTGTTTACACTCTATACACACTAAAAATACAAAACCCGCTCTAAGATAATCCAATCCAATATTTTGTATAGGTTACAATTTTATTTGAGTACTTAAATGTAAAAAAGAACTAAGATATATAAATATTTAAATAAATCCATAATATTATATAATACTAAAAACTTAAACAATTAATATTAATATTTATTTACATTATATTAAATAGTTATACATTATATTAATATATTATGTTAAATTAATACTGATGAAATAATTATATTAAAATGATAATTATTATTAATATATTTTTTTTCTTAGTAACCTCGGAACTTAATAAATTTTTATTTTATAATATATTTTTAAATAAAAACACCAAAATAAAAACCAGTGAAAGTTTTAAATTTTACAATTTTAAATTTCAAATTTTAACTTACATTTTTTAAAATAAAATATATAAAACGTTATTTTTTTAATTTAAAACAATGAATTTTTTTCCTTTTTGTACACATTTTATCTTTAATTATATTCTTAAATTAAAAACTATAAACTTGTCATGTATATTAAAATTGATCACATACCAACATTATAAAATGCACTATAAGTCACTAACCTTTTTATTAATTAAGTATAAACATTATGGGTTAGAAGTGACTTTTTGTCACCGTCTCATAAGAAATTTCAAAGCACTAACTTCTTATTAATAAAATACCATAATACAAAATATTTTTTTATAGTTCTTTTTGTGTAACTACAGTTATCTACAAGAATATACAGATCAGTGTGTGGGTATGTGTTTCTACTAATACAACTAATATTTTACCATATTTTATATTTTTTATTATATTTTTTAATTAAAAAATATATAAATTAATCATATATCAAAACTAATTATTCATATCAACGTCATATATATTATAAATCATTAACTTTAATATTATAATATAATACAAATTGTTCAATATTTTATTAAACCACTATTATTATTATTATTGTTATTATTAATAAGTGGGGTCTCCTATAATGAAAAATTATTTTGATAATATAAAGTTGTTGACAAAAATGCTGAAGGTTTTTATTTACAATTTTGTTTAAATACTACAATTTTAAAAGAATGTGTAGAAAATTGAGTAAATAATTTAATTTAAATTAAGTTCTCTTTTGTTATTTTTATAATAATTTTTTTTTTTAAAGTATCAACAAAAAGTTTAATTTCAAAAAAAATGTTAATGTAATTTTTAAATAGTCAATACAAAAGCTACAATAGTTTGTAGTTGAATAATAAATTAAAATATATTATCAGTGCACTTTGACTAAAGTTTTTATTACTCTCTACCAGTTATTGAGGATATTAAGTATTACTATATTATTTTGTAGAAAGTTATAAAAAATATTATGGAAAGTAATATAAAGAGACGTGGAGAGAGTGAATATGTGTGTGGCTGTGGAGTGAAAAACTTTGAATTGAGTTTTGGAAGTAGACTGAACTTTGTATTGTACTATGACGTAGAATTGAGTTGGTAGCATGAAATTAAAGTAGTATTTCAGTGAGAACGAAAACACGAAAGTCTTGCATGAGAGATAGCATGGGAAGTTCACACGTAGAAGAGAGGTGAAGAGATTTAAAAACACGTAACAGTATGGTATTTGTTGAATACGCGGTGTAACAAACAAACAAAGCAACGCAAGCAAAGTTGATTTTTTTCTTAAAATCGACTATGTTTGCATATAAATGCAGTATGGTCTACGTTGGTGGCATTGGGTCCCATCCCATGAAAGTTTGAGATTGAATCTACATCAGATGAGACGTGGCTTCTCGTTAGGTTAATTCACAGACACACCTCGTGTGCTTATGCACGAGTCTGCTAAATAAATTTTCTTTTTCTTTCAACCTATCCTATTGGTTAGCTTTACCTCGTGTTGCCTTATCTTTTACTCACGTTGCACACTCCAAATTTATATATTATAATAAAATAATATTTTTTTACTATATAATCTTCGTATAAAATATATTACTTTACTTACATTTATTTTGATCGTAAGACAAATAGATAGTGAATAAAAAAAATTCAAATTTAAGAGTTACAAAGTTTTTTATTCAGCCTGATTATATTTCTAAAGCTTTCTTCTCCTAACTATGTCGTAGTTGTTCATGTAATTAACTAACAGTGTTAAAATAGGTCAATTCTTTTATTATTAGCCCGTATTGATGGAATAGATTGACCCATTGAAAATTCTAACCTGCTTAATCAAATGGTGGTGGCCTACCAACAAGCTAGAAACTGAAACGTCAACCTTTTTATTATATTTTTATTTTTTTAATTGTTTTTTAATTATATATATATATATATATATATATTATTGTGAACATTTTTAAATTTTAATTGACTAATAATATTTCTAATAGAATAAATTAAAATAATTATTATTTTTACATGTAAATTATTATAATATAATTAATAATTAGAACTTGTAATTGTTAATAACTTTAATCACATTATGGTATATTTAAATCATTTAAATAATGTAACAAATAAAAATCATTTTTTTAAATAATTTTTTATTTTAATTTCTATTTTAAAAAATTAATAGATCAACTTGTGTCTGTGCATATTTTGGTTCATCATTATGACAAGTCAGAATGGATCAGGTTAATAATTTCAACCTACCTACCAAATTTTGGTGGACTAAAGGGTCAGTTCACTGGACCATATTCATTTCCCCTTATGCATATAACATGTCTATATTTGGTCCATCATTCTGACAAGTCAGAACAGATAAAGTTAATAATTCCAACCTATCCACCAAATTTTGGTGGGCTGAAGGGCCAATCCACTGGACCAGACCCATTTTACCTTATGCATATAATATATCCATTTTTGGTCCATCATTCTGACAAGTCAGAACGGATCAGGTTAATAATTCCAACCTACCCACCAAATTTTGGTAGGTTGAAGGGCCAGTCCACTAAACCAGACCCATTTTACTTTATGCCTATAAAATGTCCATTTTTGGTCCATTATTCTAATAAGTCAGAACGGATCAGGTGAATAATTCCAACCTACCCACCAAATTTTGGTGGGCTGAAGGGCCAGTCCACTGAACCAGACCCATTTTACCTTATGCGTATAACATAATATACTCATATTAACCTTTAAATTATTTTACAATACTTTATTTCACAATTTAATAATTTAAATGTCACCGCTAGAGATGGCAAATAAACCCGTCTCCGTGGGTATTGTCCGAACCCGTCCCCGTTTTGACGGGGAATCCCCGCATTGACTGGGTATGGGTATGGGTATGGGGAATCCCCGACTTTTTCAATTGGGTATGGGGATGTACGTATCCCCGCCATAATACCCGTCCCCGCCATATCTCCATCTCCATTTAAATTATTAAAATATTCATAATTAATTAAGTAACTATATATATA
>Ga0099822_1001006_pt1 | contig 30785 bp, 13 predicted proteins | sample CowpeawhiteBW_FD_76839 | JGI IMG/M metagenome (GOLD analysis project Ga0099822, IMG submission 76839) | Root nodule microbial communities of legume samples collected from California USA - Cow pea white BW | ecosystem: Host-associated > Plants > Roots > Nodule | place: USA: California | collected... | reverse complement strand
TTTATATACTTGTTAGCCTAATATATATATATATATATATATATATATATATATATATATATAAAATATTTTTATAGTTGTGTGTACGATTATCTTTTTTTCATTTCTTACAAATTCAAATATATTTTATAAAACTATTTTGATTATTTAAAAAGTTTTTTTTTCTATTTTCAATTTATTATTAATTTTTTTATTATAAAACTTTTTTTTATTCTTATTCTTAATCATAAAAGTTGTTTTTATGCATTTTTGTGTTTATCTTTCAAAAAAATCATTTTCACTATAAAAATATTTTTCTTATCTTTTTCTATTTCGTTTTCTTTTCTAAAAAGAATGTTTAGTTATGTTATATTATATATTTAAATTAGTTGTCTAGGAAATAAGAAAAATAAGATTATTATTAATAAAAAAATATTTTATTTTATTTATTATTTAGTCACTCGGACGAAATTGGGTGTTGACAAGTAGTATCAACAAGTATCGTATCCACAAGAATTTAGCAAGTATATTAGTAGTTAGATTTTTGGGTTTTTTGTTCGTGATAAAGAGTGCGAGTAAAAATAGATAGTAGTTATTAGATAGATTGAGTGGATTAGGGGCTATGAATTGATTTCATCTCATCTTCTACTGCACCATTATCATCTTGTTTACTTACTTTTCAAATCATTCAATGTCCTGGGAGTACTCTTTCTATAAGGATCTAGGTTCATCCTTGATACACTAGAACCTAAGGACTTCAAACCCGTTGTGATTTCTCAACTCCTAGTAGAATGAATCCTTGCTTTAATATGCTAGACTCTCTCCTCCAGCATCCCCTTTGGCTACTGAATCAGCACCAGTACATGTATGATGATTGATTGGACCTTAGTTTGAGATCAGTCTTTCAACTCAGCCTCATGAATTTAGGCTCTAGGTTTTCTTGCAAAGAAGGTTTCCTCATGAGGCTCAATTGCATTTCTTGTGCTCAACCAGAAAGTCCAAATATGTTGTCATGTCTTTTCTACTTCTATGGCTCAACTCCAGTACTGTGACTAAGTTGCATACTTGACATTTTCTTTTATTTTTGTTGCAAACAACAAAATATCATTATAATTCATAAAACTACTTCTCAATATCTCATTTTGTATCTTAAGCTAAAGAGGTTTTGTTTTGTACACAAATAACACCATTTGATACATGATAAGTGTCAATTTCAAATGAAAAATTTACTTATTCTTTACACTTATCAACAACATCATGTATTCTCTTTTCATGCACAATCCATGAGATAAGTTGTAAATAAATAATATAACGGGCCAACAACTATAGTTGGTACTTAAATTACCAAATTGATTCATTCCATCGGTAACTAAACCAAATCAAACATTTTTACATTCTTGATCGAACTACGAAACTCCTGATTAATATTTTTCCATTGCATTGAATCAGCTAGATGACAAAACAATGCATCACAACTTCTCTCAGTTTCATTCCATCTAAGGTTTTTAGCGTCTTTTGGATTTGCAAACAAACGCTTAAGTCTGGGCATGATTGGAAGGTACCAGACTACTTTCAAATGAGTCCTTCATTTTTTATTTGATCATTATCTTTATTGTTTGTTTTCTGCCTGTACCATGATAACCCACAATTTGAACATTTTTTTCAAATCTTCAAATTATTTCCTGTATAATATGCAATCATTAGGATATGCATACCTCCTTTTATACTCAATACCCATAGGACAAAGAATGTTCCTAGCATCATAATTTCGAGTGGATAGAATATTTCCATCGAGAAGCATTTCATTCAAGAGCATCAGCAATTCTGTGAAACTTTTATCCGTTCACTCATTGGTCCTTTCAAATTCATAAGTCTTAAAATCGTTGACAACTGCGTGAACTTAATTAAACCGACATACAACAGACTTTTCGCATCAGCAGACATCTTCTCATGCACATGCACTTGTGCAAAAGCTTATACGCTAACATCCCATATCATGTCCTCCAAATTGTCTTCTTCGACTCGCTCTTCCATGGTGGAATCGATAACATGTTCAGTTCACAAAACAACTAGAAAGTCTATTAATTCGTCGTGCCATGTCCATATTGTATAACTTCAAAGGAAACCATCACAAATAAGATGTTCCCTAACTTCAGTTGATTTCAAATTTCTCACATCCAAAATAGTTGACACAAAGGCATCAAAACTTCACCTCCTTCTCACTTTTACCCTCATAAAGTTGCACATATTGTATAAATTCTTCTATTCCTTTCTCATATTCAGCATTGATGTGTGATAAATTAATCCAATTTTGATCCATTTGTATATATACAAAAATTGCTTGAACAATTTCAGTAATCTTTGAATGAATGCTCATATCGCTTGTGTATTCAATGTATGACCCTATCTCATTCAAGAAGATTCATTTTCTTTATTGTATTGGTACCTATTAACTTTAAAAAACATATCTAAAATATCATGAAATATTGCCAGCATTTCCCATTGATTTTCAGGATACACAAAAAGAAAGTTATTATCAACAACAATCAAATATACACTTGAAGATCAATACAAAACATAGTTGACAAATATTTATGAATATCAAGAAGAAGCAAAAATGCAACAGTACCTGATAAAAAATGCAATCACAAAAATGCAAAACACCATCAACACATTACAAAAAAAGAAGAAGCAAAATAATGGAGACATTACAATGGGCAGAATCAATGGCAACAAAAACGAAATCCATAACACAAAAAAACAATTTTTGAACTCACTAGTAGCAACAATGGGCGACACGACAGTGGTTACGACAACAAGAAGGCATTGTGATGGTGGAGGACATCAGATGACGGTGGTGATGCAACACAACGCTAGGTGAATGGTGGCGCAGTCTAGTGCTGGGAGTGGCGGTGGCAGAATCGCAGCGCTGAGAGAGAAATTTGGAGAAGAAGAGAACGTGAGCTTGATCTACAATTCACAAATTTGTGCCCTAATTGAACTATATGACCTCGGTTGTATTAATAATCGGTGCCAAAAAGAGATTTTGTCTCAGTTTATTCATAATCGAAATCAAAAGTGAAGTTGCCATTGGCAAATTTGAAATACTACGCAATCTTTTTGGCATTGGGTCAATGAAAACCGAAGTAAAAAGGGTTATAGGCTTCGGGTCTCAGTGGACTATAAGGCAGAAAACCCTTTTTTGCTTCGGGTATATAGGTAACCGAGGCACATAAATTCGAGAAATTTGCAAAAATTCCACTGCCTCCTTATATGCTTCAGCTCCGCCACAACCGAAGTATATAAGGCGATGTCGTATGTCAAATATGCACTAATGATAATCGAAGCATATGCTTTACAGTTATCTAAAATAATTTAAAATTGTTTTAAACATAAAGAAGGAATAGGCTTTGGTTCTGGTAATAACCAAAGCCTATTGTTCACCATAGGATTTTGTTCTAGTATTAACCAAAGCGTCTTCTTCACTCTATGCTTTGGTTTTTGGCATAACCAAAGCCTGTTATATTTTCTTGTTTTGAATACCTTTTTTGTTTTTCTTTCTACCTACATAGCGAATACAAACAAAAACAAAATCACTAGAAACAATAAGACACAAACAATATACAACAATACAGATTAAATTTTTGAATCAAAACACTTTAAATAATGTCAAAATATGTCACACATAATTACTACACATTATTGTCCATTAATAAATATTCATGAATATCATAATATATATATATATATATATATATATATATAAACTACTAAAAAGTGATCAATTTTTTAAAATTGTCTAATCGGTAATTCAATAAAAATTATTAGTACTGCTTCCTCTTATATTAATTTTTAAAATATACAAAAAACTTTGATTATTTCAAACAATCGAAGCCTATACTTTGACCTTTTTGAGAATATTTGCACAACTATAAGACTTCAGTTCTAAGATAATCGAAGCCTATACCTTGACCTTAATAGTATAGGCTTCGATTTATGGAGTAACCAAAATCTATACTCATGTAGAAAAGGTATAGGTTTTAGTTATCTTAGAACTGAAGCCTATAATTATGCAAATATTTTCATGTCATCATGTTTTTAAAGGCTTAATTTTTTTTTTTGAAACTAAAGTGTATTAGGTCGAAATTAAATAATCTCTTTGCACTAAAAGTGTTATACTAGTGCAAAATTTGTTTCCCACGACCCATCTTAAAGAAGGTTCTGCAGCCACCATAGTGAAAAAAGGAAGTAAGGTCAATTTTGTAAATAATTACAACTTTTCAACTATGGTTATCCCGAAACCTTTGTTAAAATAAAAGTTTGTGAGAAATAACAACAGTTATTTACAGAACCGTAGTTAAAAGTAAAAAATTTAGTTATTAATTTATCATACCAATTAGAAATATAACTTAATTATAATATACAAATAGATTTAAATTTATCTTATAATTTTATGATAATAAAATATACTTGGATATAAGGAAGATTTTTATATAAAGAATATAAAATTTAAGAATCTTCTTTAGTCACTTAACATCATATATTCTTGTATGCCAAATGCTGATGTCAAAATTAAAAGGAAAAATGTTTTTGACAAAAAAAATTATTTTACATTGTCCATGAATATAAGAGAGAGAAGAGTTGATAATTGACAGTGTAAACAAAAAGACAAGGGATAATTGTGTCTCATTCTCAAATAAGTTTGAGCAACCAAGATTCCTGGCACCTTCACATTTGTTTGTTTCTTTAGCGTTTGTCTTTATGATCACTGTCATAATAATTGTAATTTTGCAATTAACATTAGGTGCATGTCAGGTAAGGTAACAATGACCGAAGGCTCCCATGTTGTAGTTTCTTGTGTAGCTTAAAATTAGTAAGAAGCTTAAATTTGTTAGATAATATTTAACTACGTAAAATAATCATATAATAAAATAATAATTAATCTATAATCATCTATAAATATTAATATGGCTTTATATATGAGATATGATTTATAAAACTAGCTGATGAGCTACTAACTAGTTGAAAGTTTCGAAAAAAGTTACGAATTGGTTTAATTTATTAGGAGTGACCGTAAATTAACTCCTAAAATAATCTGTAAATGTAAAATGATGTATTATATAAGTTTTATTACATTAACGAAATTTATTTACTTTAGAAAAAAAATATTATGTAATTAAATTTTTATTAAAAAGTGTAGCATATGTAAAACCCTCCTTCTTTTCTTTTCTTTTCTTAAAAACCCAAACAGAGAACCCTGTTCTTTGCTTTGTTTCAACTGAAAACCCCCCTCATATTAGTTCATTTCAACCTTTTTCCATTTCTCTTTGCGCTTAGGTTGTGAGGCAACCTGAAGAGAAGAACTTCTGAACTCCACTCGTCCCAAATCAGCTCCAAGGTGAGTAAATGTGGCTGTCTCCTTCCCTTTCGTCGTGGGCAGCCTTGAAGGCACATGCAAACTCTCTCTTTTTCTTTCGCATGTGTTGTTAGAAAGTCTATTAGGAATTTTTTCATGTTTGTGGCTCCAACGGAACTTTTGGATTACGCATTTGAGTTTCTTTTGTGGTTCTGGAAGTATCTTGAAGCTTGGGAGTCTTAGAGAATTTTGGCAAGGATAGATTCTCTCTGGCATTCATAAGTCAAGGGAAGCTAGATTTCTTCAAAAATTCCATGTTGATTTCTGCCAATTTGTTTTTTCATGTTGAATTTGCTTTAATTGGTAATGTTGCTAGTGTCTTGTTGCTATATTTTGTTGGATGATATTTTCTGCTGTGGAAGCTTGAGCTTTGAATCCTTCGGTGTGTAAGAATATGCTTGTATTTGGGTTACATAACGGTTTTTAGGAATAGTTGATGGGAAGGGGTTTTAAACCGATCAATTAGACCAATTGGCACTAGTTGACAACATTTTGAACTGTCTAAACTTTTTTAAAGCGAACCGTACCAATTGATGTAATTGAACAGTTTAAAATCTTGAAAATTCTAGTTTTCGTTGATGTATCGTTAAGCGATGTATTGGGGAGCTGAGTGCCATTCAATTTACAAAAATAATCAAAAAAGATTTTACCATTGAGCGTCACTTTGACAGGAAACCCCCTTGACTTTGTGGCATTGATCGCCAGTTCCTACCGTTCGACACTACCTAGTTTCCTACACCATGTCCTTTTCGTTAATGAAGATTCACGTTTCATTAACCGTCAGATCCAACTAAAATTTTAACAATAGCTCCAAGACACATAGTTCTTTACTTTGAGTAGTCATATCTTGAATTACAGGTATATAATGAGAGTAATATTTCTTTTAAGGTTTCTGTAGATTAGGTTTTCGACAACTTTGACTTTTGTTTCTTGTTCAATGCATAACGTTTTCCACAGTAATCCAATTGAGTTGATTTGTTTTTATTTTTTGCATTGCGTTCCTAATTTGATCATCCTGAATTTGAATGTAAAAACAAAACTTTTGGAGTTTTGCACACGCTGTAGTTTTATTTCTAAAATCCCAAAAAGTGTGTACCTATGTATTCAAGTTATATATATATATATATATATATATATATATATTTCACTACAAGAAAATTATCTATTACCTGCAAAAAATTATCTACGAAATATTTTTCGTAAATAATTTTTTTTATTTACAAAAAATATTCGTAGATAACACTAAAGTTTGTAGATAAAAATAAATAAATTACATGCAAAATTTTCGTATGTAAACATGATCGATTTTCGTATGAAACAATACTTATGAAAACAAGTGTAGAAAATAAAAATCATAAATAAATGAAAATTATTTTAAATAATGTTACCTATAAAGAAAAGTTTCGTATGTAAAAATTGTTTCACTTTCTTTTTTAAAAGTATAATTATTTTAAGTTATAGCACTATTTTAACCCTCTAACGTACATTGCAAATTCGAAATCCTTCACCGACCCTTTCTCCGAGCCAAATCCTTCATCGACCCTCTCTTTGAGCCAAAACGTTCATCGACCAAATCCTTCATCCTTCACTGAAATAACGCAGCGGCACCAATACTCTGTCGACAGCAACGTGACTCAGGTCCCAACATTGTCTCAAACCTAAAGCTTAAGTGAGGAAATGAGACGTGCATCCCAACTCGCGAGTATGCTCTAACGACAACAAAGGTTTACGTAATGAACCTATCTGCTTCGCAAACCAGGAAGAAGCGCACACAAACCCTAATAAAGGAAAAACAAGCGTAAACCCTCTTGAATTGGATATTTTTGTCAAGGGATGAATTTAGGGTTTTACAATTTTTTGTTTTTTCTTTTGTTGATTACTCATCTCACTACATATTGATATCTGATATGGTGGTTTGATTATGTTTTTGCGTCTTTAGCGTATGTTGGGGTTGTCTGTGTTTCTTTTTGTAGGCTTTTTCAAATGGTAGCAATGTGAAGTGCAGTTTCATGGGAGATGAGGATAAGCGACAAGGAGAATCTAATCATTGTAATTTTATTTTATTTTGCTGTAGAACGAAAGGGTGCATGGAGAAGACGCAAGTCAATCTTTTCGATACCACTTCATCTGTTAACTCTGTTTTTTCTTTTGTATACACCGGTAATGCTTAGATAATATCATGACCAATTCTTGTGATCCTTTAATTTGACTTTTTTCATTCCAATTCTTGTCCCACCTCACCCCACTTTCTCTTAATCCAAATATTTCACTTCTTTACCTTCCTCTATTTTTTGCTTCAACCTCTAATCGTAGCAACTAGGATTATTTCCTTTTTCTTGATTTTTCAAATTACATTTATGAAGGTTGGTCCAATTCCTATTGATGATGGAGTTGGAAAAGAGGTGATCACACGAATGACAACAAATATGGCCACAAATAAGGAGTTTTACACTGATTCCAACGACAAAGATATTCTCAAATGAAGAATTTTATACATTTTTCTCTCTTTATAATGAAATGCTCTGGGTAGAACAAAATTGCAACATTGACTTAATTATAGAATATTCTTTGTACTTTTTGTAAATGTTTTTAAGAAACGTTTCCTATACCATCTTTGTAAGTTTCTTTAAAAGCTATTAGTTTAAAATGTGTTAAGCATCATGGACTTTTGTAAAATAAAAGAAGACAAATATAACTTAATATTCTCATATTTTCATAATTATAACACTTCTTTGTTAATAATGTAGGGGTTACGTTCAGGAGCGGAGCATTGTAGGGGCTGGGAGGGCCATGGTCTCCCCAAGATTTTTGATTTTTTTTTTTAAATTATATATATTTTGAAATTTTTGATTTTTTTTAAATTTTTTAAATTATAGGTAATGTATCTTATAAATAGATGAAAATTAAATTGTTTGTATTTTTATTTTTTTTATAAAATATAACCAATTAATGTTAATAGATAATAAAACATAAAATTAAATATATAAAAAATAAAAATATTTAGGTTTAATTAATCTTTTGGTCACTATTTTTATTTAAAAATGTCAAGTTAGTCATCAAATTTTTTCTAGTCTCAATTTGATATTAACTTTTAAAAAATTGATGTAATTTGATCATTCTCGTTAAATTTATTGAAGCGGATAAACGATTTTCATCAAGATTGATAGTGAAATTATGTTAATTACACCAACAAAACAAACTATCTTTATTTACAACTTTAATTTTAATGAAGAAGCATCAATCCATTTCAAAAAATTTAATGAAAATAACCAAATAGCATCAGTTTTTCAAAATTCAGAACCAAATTGAAACTAAACAAAATTGGAGAACCAACTTAACATTTCTGAACCAAAACAATAATCAAAATAATAATTAAACCAAATATTTATTAAGATAATTTTTATGTATTTTCCTATTGTCTTGTTAGTTTTACAAAAATTGTACTCATTTCTCACTGTCATATTTGTTTTAAAGAAAAAAGGTAATTATTTTTTCTCTCATTTCTCATTTCCCATTTGTCTTATTTCTTTTTTGAAGAAAAGAAAAGTAATTATCTTTTATCTTACTTGATAATGAAATATTAATTTAATAGTTAACATTGTTTCTTTTATCTCATGAACCTTTGATATATTCGTTTTTTATGAATATAGAAGAAAAAATAATGTATTATGTGTTTTTTCATAACCAATTTTTAATTGTGACTTAACTATACTATATTTTTTCTTTAATATTTACACTTCTCAATTTTTTTAGTAAGGTATGATAAATTATTTTAATACTATTTTAAAAAATAGGTATATTGATGAATAATAAAAGAATAGATTCATTATTCAAAAGTGATAAAAGTGAAACTATTCGTGAAGATGGAAACAAGATAGATTATATTTTTCATAACATTATACTAAAGATTAAATTATTCAGTTAGAGGAACTAATTTTTAAAACATTATTAATGATCCAACAATTTAATGGTCAAATAATTATATTATTTTGGCCCCTCCAAAATTTGTGATTAAGATCCGCCACTAGTTACGTTCCTACTTACTGCTTTCTTTGTTGTGCTCACCTAATAATGAACTCCTATCATTTAAGAGCACCATACAAATAAAAAGAGAGAGAAGGCAATCTAATGTGAGTTACCGATAGAAAAATACCACACGAACAATATATGTTTGTCTACATTAATTTAAAGATTTTGTTAATCTGTTAATATGCATTGATTTAGAGATTTTAACAAGTAGGTATTTTTGTTAATCTCCATTGATTTAGAGACATGGCTTCTTCTCAAAATAGTGACTCCATCACCTAAGACTGCGACAATTATGGTTGCACTTGATAAACTCACATTAAAAATGAATCAAATGCAACAACACAATCAACAATAGTTTGCAAAGCTCCAAAAGTCTAATGAAGATGTGAGTGTGAGATTAAAGGGGATAGAGAGAAGAAGGAAGAGACATGATGATTTAGACCATTCTTCTCATAATGATGAAGATGTACATGTTTTTAGACCGAGGAGAGGCCAAAGACAAGAGGCGTTTGGCTAGATTCTTGAATGGATTAAATAGGGAGATTCAAGATGTGGTGAAAATGCACCATTATGAGACCTTGAAGGATCTTATTCACCAAGCCACCAAAGTGGAACAATAGCTCAAGAGAAGAAGCACCTATAGGAAGTCATCCACCTCATGGAGAGATAAGGATAAATATAAGAAGGAGGGAGCTACAACTACCATTCCTAAATCTAAGGAGAAGGAGTCTTCAAATGGTAAAGTAATTTCTCAAGCTAGTAATGATGATTCTTCACATTCTAGTGCAAAACAAAATGTTTTAAATGTTTGAGTAGAGGACATATTGCAGTTGAATGTCCCAACAAAAGAATTATGATGTTGTTGGAAAATGATGAGTAAATTAGTGGGCATTCCACGGGTGAATCATCTAGTAGTGATGAGGAGGAAAGGTAGTGTGAAGTCCCACCTTTGGAGGGAGATCTCTTGATGGTTAGAAGGTTGTTGGGTAGTATGAATAAGGAGGAAGATGAGACCCAAAGAAGAAATATTTTTCATTCTCGATGTATAGTTATAGGAAAGGTGTGTTCACTCATCATTGATGGAGGCAGTTGTACAAATGTAGTAAGTAAACGGCTCGTGAAGTTCTGGCTATGTAACTCTTTTGCTTCAATTGGTTAACATGTAAATCATGTTCATTCATATATGTTTGTATCTTACATTGCATGGTTGAACCAGTCCATCAGATAAAATTCAATTCACGTTTCATAAACTAGGTTCTAATTATTGATTTTCGTTTCTACAACATTTCTTGTGATTAAATTGCATCTTCTATTCATATTCATCATTTAAGATTCTTTCATTCATTGCATACTCATTTTCTACACATTTACTTCATTGAAGCATTTTCATAAATAGTTAGTTAAAATTAGACCTTTGATTATCTAAGACCTAAACGAGACGCTAGACTAGTCCAAAATAGGTTATAATTTAAGAATTGAACTAAATTAATTCCTAAATATTTAATTAAGCATATTTAATTTCTTTTCGTCTATTGTTTACTTTAAAAATCAATGTCTTAACTAGATTATCTCTTAATGTAGAGAAAGCTTACTTGGAGACCTAAACATGAGGAGAAGATTAGAAAGGTTTTCAACACAAAAGGCCTCTCATAGACTTTCGAAGATGTCCATGGAAGCAAGAAAACTAGGAAAAAATCTAGCTGGATGTTTGATAGATTATGGAACAGTTTGCTAGCTAAATGGAATCAACCTAACTTTCGATCAAAGAGTGCTTGGAATCAAAAGAATGGAGCATCTAATAAGGTGGATGTCTACAAAGTATTAATTAGTTTTTTAACTGCAAGACTTAACCTAGGACTAAAATTAGGTTGTTTTTTAGTTGCAGTACTTGAAAATATTATGAATTTCATTTTTTGTGACATGTTTAATTTATATTTGTAGATTAATGTGTAGTTAATGTGATGATATGAATGCTACTTGAACCTTTGTCAAATTTTGTTGTTATATTTGAAAGCGTTATTTAGTTGTTATTGCAGGTCCTATTTGAGAGATTACTATGAATGTTATTATTTGCTCTATGATAACAAATTGACTGTAGATATTTACATGTAATTATTATTTTGTGATGATGAGATAAAAGATAGTTTTTTCTTTTTAAATATTTAATAATGTTGCAAAGATTCGAGTAACCTGTATGGGCTTCTAAAAAATTATGTTTTTTTAATATTTATTATTATTTATGAAAACCTACGTAGGTAAATTACCTACGAAATAATTCGTAGGTAAGTTACCTATGCAAGTTTTCATAGATAACTTACCTATGAAATGTTTAGTAGGTAATTACTTACAAAATATTTCGTAGGTAACTCGAATACTGGATGATAAATTTTTTAACGAATATTTTTGTAGATAATTATGGACGTCCCAATTTTGTAGATAATGGTCGTAGGTAAGTTACCTACAAAGTACATTTTCATAGATAAAGTTACATACCAACGTATTACCTACGAAATTTACTCCATAGGTAATTCGTAGATAAATTCAAATTACCTCTGAAAAATGCCTATTACCTACGAAATATTGATGTAGATAATAACAATATTTCTTGTAGTGTTTTATTTGAAATGTGTGATGTGAAGTGTCAAGGATGCATGTTGTTTGAGTTGTGAATGATGAATGGTTGAGGAACAATGATTTTATATGTTTGGGTGATTAGCTTGTATTTTAAGGATTTTGAGGAATTTCTTGGAAAAATTCTTATTGTTGTAACCTTAGTGTATGCATTTACACAAGAAATGTTAGTAAGGAAGTGCTAGTCACTAGGCTTGTTTTGGCCCTAGGCGCGAAATGGATTAACCTTGTGTGTGGTAAGTGATAACCCCTTTGACTTTGGCCACTACAAAGCATAGAGACCACTACATGTATCTAGATAATTGAGCTTAGAATCAATTAGTTTGTGTGCATATAATTCATTGTATTTTATTCATGTCTATTGTGTATTATTATATGATTTAATTATTTGTCTCTTTTGCGATGATTACTAATGGTGTGAGCATATAAGATGGATCCTGGAGGATGTGCAGTGACTGTAGAGCCATCAACAATATCACTATAAGGTACCGCCATCCTATTCCTAGACTTAATGACTTGCTTGATGAAATGCATGGTGCTTGTTATTTTTCCAAAATAGATTTCAAAAGCGGTTATTATCAAATTAAGATGAGAGATGGAGATGAATGGAAAACAGCTTTTAAAACTAAATTTGACTTATATGAATGGATGATTATGCCTTTTGGGTTAACCAATGCACCTAGCACTTTTATGCGGTTAATGAACCATGTGTTGAGGAATTTCATTGGTAAATTTGTGGTTGTATATTTTAATGATAGTTTGATATATAGCAAAACACTTGATTCACACATGGACACGTAAAAGGAGTTCTAAAAGTACTAAGGCAGGAAAAACTATATGCCAATAAGGAAAAATGCATTTTTTGTACACATGAAGTTGTTTTCCTAGGGTTTGTAGTTAGTTCAAAAGGGGTACAAGTTGATGGAAGTGAGGGAAGAAGTTTTCATGGCTTAGCTAATTTCTATAGGAGGTTTGTCAAGGTTTTAGCACCATAGCATCCCCATTAAATGAAATTTTTAAGAAAGATGTGGGATTTAGGTGGGGAAAGGAACAACACGATGCTTTTGATAGTCTCAAATTCAAACTCACACATGCACCTATCTTAGCTTTACCAAATTTTGATAAATCTTTTGAGATTGAGTGTGATGCGTCAAATGTGGGCATAGACGGTGTTCTCTTGTAGGAAGGGCATCCTATAGCCTATTTCAGTGAAAGGTTGAAAGGGGCGGTGGGAAACTATTCCACTTATGACATAGTTATATGGCCTAGTTAGAGCTTTGCATACTTGGCAACATTATTTGTTTCCTAAGGAATTTGTAATTCATAGTGATCATAAATCTTTTAAATATCTTAAAAGCCAAGGTAAACTCAATAAAATACATGTTAAATGGGTAGAATTTATTGAACAATTTCCCTATGTTGTTAAGCATAAACAAGGTAAGGCAAATGTTATGGTTGATGCATTATGTAACATCCCGACCAGATATTACGGATCTAAATAATAAAATAAGAAATAATAAATGAAAGTCAATTAATGAAACCTCATTTCCCAAAAATGCAGAAAATTTAAAACTTTATTACGTCTTTATGAAATACCTCAAATCCATAATTATATATAAAACTCAAATACATAACCAGAGTCTAATAATGTGAAGGTTTACAAATCAAGTAAAACCATAAACTAAAAAAACATCGGATAAATCTTTTCATCCCAGACTAGCCCCACTCCGACTTTATGCATCACCAGATCCACCTACAACATCATCTGCTCCCGTGTACCGCGTACACGATCATTGCCAAACACAAGCAGATAGGGTGAGCTAACAGTTAACATTAAACATATATAAAACATACATATATGCATAGAAATACCAAAGGAATCCCATCCTTTAATCCAATATCACATGGACACCATCATGTTACCCGTGTTCTACATCTTCTAATGAGTATCTCAAGATGTCTTGTTGTTACACCTACCAGCCACAACTGGTAGAGCATGTGCGAGAAACCATGCTACAGACCACACTCCGTAATGCCAGGTGGAGTTCCCAATGCGAATAAGCATTCGTAACGTCCCAAAACTACCATACTTGTCAGTTCAATACTAAGGAGGACAATCTAACTGGACCATCCGTACACACCACAACATGCACACTCACACCGGTAACACTCGTTAATCTGAGCCACAACTCAAGAGTTTCTCGTGTTCATCTGCCATCTTGAGCCACAACTCAAGATATGTCATTCCAAGCCACAACTCAAGGAATGCCACGTGTTTAACCGCTATCCCGAGCCACAATTAAAGGGATACGTTCCGAGCCATAACTCAAGGAACATCAGCAAGCCGACCTTCGAGATATCCTAGAAGCCTTGTAGTCCATGCACATCGAGGCAAGAAAAACACAATTCTACTTCAACAATATCGCCTGGCGGCTCGAGAGCAGCACCGCGCGAATCACGCTTCCAGATCGCCTGGCGGGGGATGCGTGCCGCCAGGCGCCAAACGCCATTACACACCCTGCACACCCGGGTTCTTATTACCCTCTATATTCACAACTGTCGCCTGGCGGTTCCCATACTACTGCCAGGCGCCACACCAGTACTCATGCAGTATTGGTTCTTATTTAGGTTCAGGTACAGTCGCTCACATGCTTACTCATAAAGTCACTCAACGAATCCAGTTGCCATGTCATAGCTCAATAACAGTGCCCACAATACCCTACTTCCATTATAATTACTACGTCAAGAGTTCTCACTTCAATCTTATTATTATTAGAATCCTTAACCACTCTTAACCTTAATTTAATGTTATGCCTTATACCCCTGATATGAACACCTCATCACAATAAATTAGGAACACTAGTGATACCATATCATTCATTAAATGGTCCCATTTGTCTCAATACCTTGTCCTAATCTATAGCTTACCAAGCCCAAGTTTATCCATCTAAGCTCTTACATATGTGTATTCATGAACTACTACTTCTTATTTCACCAGTCCATTAAAATAATTTCTTTGTATCATCTAACTAATCCTCCATAAATACAATTCCACATTACTTTAAGTCATGCCAATTCCAACACATCCTATTAAACCTTATTAAAATTTACCACAAGTTTTCAGTTTAGGCCAATCCCTATAATATTCCCAGCCCCTAAAATTATACTGCACATGACCCAAATTAGTTTCCCAACCACCACTACGCACCAAAACTCACAAAACTTGCACTATGGTATAGCGCTTGGCCGCAAACTGGGTGCCGCTAGGCGGTTCCTACAATTCCAGAAACTCAGAACCTCTCTCTGCACCTGCAAGCCTTAACCAACCCCAAGTATTCTGGTTTTAATCGAAATTACGACCCAATAGGCTGCACTCACATGTTTAGATTCATGGTCCATTCCTAAAACTCCAATATACGATATTTCATTAACAATTACCACTTAATTTAGTGCAACTTTGAGAATCTCAAATCATCAACCCTAAAATCACATTCATACAATTTTCCCCAATTAATATCCAATTACAGCATAATTACAACGATTCTTAATCTTCAACAATCAATACATATACGAATTCCATTTTTCCTCGACTAGAATCGTTCCAGAACCCGAAAACATCAAAATCGAACCAAAATTGGTTCGCGTCACCTGGCGGGTGTTTAGGGATGTGTCGCCTGGCAGCACATTGGTTACTGCCAGGCGGTTCCTCGCAAGAACCCAGAAACCATCAACAAATGTATGAGTCGCCTGGCAGCAATTCATCATCCGCCAAGCAGTTTCTGGAAATTTTCCAAAAACACAAATTTACACAGAATCATCAGAGTTCAGGCTTTCAACAATCATTCAAATGCAAGTATAATAGCATGAATTAGAATAACAGAGTCCAGCTCCCCTAACCTGGAAATCCTTGCTTAAACTTTTTTAATCTTTGATTCTTACTTGCTCCCAATGGCTTGCCTTAGTTCTCTCCAATTTAGCTTCTATGCTTCACTCACAACACCAATTCACTCTGAATTCACTCTGTCTAATGTGCAGAATAATGTCAAACTCAAAACTCTCCCCTTCTTTCCCAAATGGTCACTTAATTATGTGTTAATTAAGATTAATGACTCTAAAACGAAAATGGCATTAAAAGGGGTGTAATTGCTATTCAAGGTCCATCATTAGTTGTTTTTCCAGCCCTTTTGGCTGCCTTCACGTGGCTGCTAGAGTTCTCATCCCTTCTCATCCTTGCCAAAAATAAGTTTAGCAAAAAGAAAGCTTAATTTTGATCTACCAAGGTTTGAACCCATAATCATTCCAATGTCCGACTCAATGCACAACTATTTAACCAATTCTTGTTTCGTGATAATTCCTATGAATATAGGATTAAATTATCACTCAAAATGACCAAGCATATTATTAAAATAATAATAAATTAAATAGCACATAATGGCATACATAGGACTTGAACCCAAGTACTCTCAACCAATTGAGCTAGTACTCTTCCACATCACATCAATTAACAGTTAGTCATAAAGGATCCCACTACCCACATTTATTATTTATTTATTTATTTAATTAGTTAATTTTCACGGGTCTTACACATTATTATCTATGGTTGAAACTAAAATACTTGGTTTTGAACTGTTTAAGGAATTGTATGTTGATGACCATGATTTTGGTGAAATCTATAAAAATTGTGAAAAGGGAGCTTTTAGAGATTTTTTCAAGCATGATGTGTTTCTTTTCAAAGGAACTAAGTTGTGTGTGCCTAAAGGTTCAATAAGAGAATTATTTGTAAAATAAGCTCTTGAAGGGGGATTAATGGGACATTTTAGGGTTCAAAAGACCATAGACATATTGCATGATCATTTCTTTTGGCCTCACATGCAACATGATGTGCAATTTTTTTGTAATAAATGTATCACTTGAAAGCGTGCTATATCTAAGTCTATGCATCATTGGATGTTTATGCCCTTACTTGTTCCTAAGTCTCATTGGATCGATATTTCTATGGATTTTGTTTTGGGTCTTCCAAGGTCCAAAGGGGGAAATATTATGTTTTTGTTTTGGTTGATAGTTTCTCAAAGGTGGCCCACTTCATTCCTTGCCACAAGAGTGATGATGACTAATCATGTGGCCAATTTATTTTTCAAAGAAGTAGTAAGATTACATGGCATTCCAAGGAGCATTGTCTCAAATAGGGATGTCAAATTTGCTCGGTATTTTTGGAAGCTCTTGTGGGGTAATTTAGGTATAAAGCTTCTCTTCTCTACAACTTGTCCTCCTCAAACAGATGGCCAGATAGAAGTGGTAAATAGAACTCTTTCGCAACTCCTTAGATGTTTTGTAAACAAAATTTTGAAAAATTGGGAAGAGTGGTTACCTCATGTGGAGTTTGCTTATAATAGGGTAGTTCATTCTACTACTCAGATGTCTCCTTTTGAGGTAGTATATTGTTTTAATCCTTTAACTCCATTAGATTTGTTACCTTTACATGATATTGATTCTATAGTTAACAAAGATGGATTTGCCAAAGCAACTTTTGTCAAGAACTTGCATAAAGAGTTAAAGGCCCAAATAGAAAAGAAGATGGAGAAGTTAGCCTTTAAGGCTAACCAAGGGAGGAAGCAGATCATGTTTGAACCTGGCGATTGGGTGTAGGTTCACTTTAGGAAGGAAAGATTTCTTTCTAAAAGGAAATCTAAACTTTTACCAAGAGGAGATGGACCATTTCAAGTTCTTAAAAGAATCAATGACAGTGCTTATGTTGTTCATCTACCTTAAGATTATAGGGTAAGCTCTAGTTTCAATATTAATGACTTGTCTCCATTCAATGTAGGTTCGAAATTGAGGGCAACTTCGATTCAAGAAGGAGGGAATGATAGAGGACTATCCCTAGATTCCATACGACAAGAACTTGAAGATGAACCTTTATAATTCAAAGGACCTATGACAAGAGCAAGGAGCAAGAGATAGGAAAATCAAATATATTCAAGACTCTTGATGCTACAAGAAACTATAAGTGAAAATTCAAAAGATATGAAGATCATGGCATTGGAGCACTTTTTAAAGATAGTTATTAGGAAGTTAGATTATATTTTTGGACTTTGGGTTTTCTTTTAGAAATTAGTTATGTTTCTACATTTTTGGGCTTTGGGTTTTCTTTTATAAATTAGTTTATGTTTTTATGTTTTTGGGCTTGGGCCTTCTTGTAAGGTTCTCAAGTTTTCTTAAACTTATATGCCTATATATAGAGTTACCAAAAACTAATATAGACACTTTTAGTCATATATTGAATTTGATTTTATTAAAGACAGGATTTTATTTGTTCTTGGCTTAGGCCTCTGGTTCTTACCATAGATTACATCTTTATGACGAATCTTCACTTGACTTATCAATATTCTAGGATTGTAGTGTCCATCATCTCTATCGTATTCCGCATTCATCTATGATTTATTCATGTTGAGCCTCTTGAGGATTCAAATTCATAAACGATCGTACTCTTTCCTAGATAGGATCCTATCACAGTATTTGTATTTAATTTGTAAAAGTTATAGGCTTGTTTATTTAGAGAAGTCATTTTATTTAAATGAGTTCATGTAATGAGCACGATACACTTTTGTTCAACCATAATTACATATATCTTCTATTTTGCAAACCATATGGAATTATTCACTCCTATACTTAAAGGAAAATGAATGGAGTGCACTAAACCTTTAGTGAACATTCTTTCAACATTGTGATGTGGACTCTTATAAAATTATTGTAGTTGAGTCATAGAATAGTTAGTATCAAGTAAAGATATGTGATATTGAATTTTTTTGATTTTTTTTGATTTATTATTTTATAAGAAAAGCTCAAAATGGAAGATAGGTAAGGAAGATAGGCAAGGAGGACACTAGATCGAAACTAGAAACAAACTCATCAAACTAGAAACAAATGAGGGGAATGGCGAAAAATACAAACGAATGAGTGAAAAGATGAATAAGCGGAATCAGAACTAACACAACTCATTACTAATCGCAAAATAAATCAAATTTATCGACAAGTTACTGATAATCAAAATTCATCAATAATGTTCACCTATAAATTTTATAGACACACTACAAGAAAACATTAAATTACCGACGGGTATTTTTCGATGGATATTTATCTATCAGCAATTGAGATTTACTAACGGATTGTTGAGTTGAACTGACCGACGGATAAATTTGTCGTTAAATATTAATTACCAACAAATTATGGTGTGCATGTACCGACGAAATAATCCATCGGTAATGGAGGACGAGAAATATGTCGACGCAATTATTTGTCGGTAAGTGGGCAGAATGAATTTATTTAAAACTTTAGATTCACTTCCCTCTTTCTCCCAAAAACACATATACTGCAAAACACTCCTCCAACCTCGTTTCTCCTCCACTGCAGATTGCACTAAATCCACTGTTGCCCCTACGAGAGCGTAATGTTGCCAATTGCTTGAGGGCATCATTTTGGTGTAGTCTGCGTTGCCGTGAAGCTTTCCTCTCCAAGCCTTTACTGTCGTCCGTGACGCCCTTACCGCCATCCGCCACCCCACACATTTTTTTATTTCTCCCCAAAGTCACCCTCATTCATCTGCCATAGGTCTTGATTTGGTGCATTCGGCATCACTAGCATAATTGGATTGTTAAGATTTTGCATCCCTCCCCTCATTCTCCTCCAAACACAGTACAGTAAAACCTAACTCCTGCAATTTCAGTTGTAATTGTGCCCGAATGATTTGCCGATATTTTGGGTTGAACCTTAGTGTTTGTATGGATTTGTGTTTGCATTATAAAAGTGTCCTTAATTATGTTTTTTACTTGGTATTTGTAACTGTTTTCTTATTTTTGATTTTTGCCAATATAGGTGTTTGTGAGTTGGCTTGTTGATTGGTGGTGAGGATTCTATGCTGAAGCCTTCAACGTAAAGGTGAGTTGCTTATTTTACCATCTGATTCTGGTTTTGATCACTTCTTTATGCGTTGAATAAGTTATTCTCGAGATTTCCTATCTAAATGTGATTTTTGCTTTGAAGCTTGTGAGGTTTAAGTCCCCAATACTAGAGATAATGTATACATGAGAAAATATTATGCAAAGAAAACAAGAGGATGTGAAAATTAAAGAAAAAAACTGAAAACATTTAAATAATTCTTTAATTATTTACATTCCCCCTTAATTAGACAATGAAAGCCTACAAGTCAATTATGACTTGCCTAGAAGTAGCATATAACAAGTCCATTGGAAAATATAGAATGTGGCTGGATAAAATGATTGCATAATATACAATAAAATTATGCAAAAGTGTTGCTAAAAACATGCAAAAAAGAAAGCTCAAGCCACTAACACTACCAAGTTCCAAGACAACTTTTTAAGGTAAAAATGTGTAAATCTCTTTGAATTGGTAATGTGAGGGAATTAAAATGAGATATAAATATGTAAAACTATTAAGAAACATGACATGAATCTTTTGGAGGTCCAAAGTTGTCCTAATTTCATTCCAAAATGTGAAATTAAAAATTGTTTGATGAAATGCCTCAATGAAACCCTAGGTTTGACTAAGTGTTTGATGAAATGCTTAAATGTACTAACCCGAGATTCATGCAATATAAATTACCTAACAATGTTTCTATATGATATCCCATGCTAAATCAATGCTCAAACTGAATCAAAAACTCACAAATCACAAAATCACTAGTTGAATCAATATTAACAGCAAAGACAACTAAATTAGGTTGTGACAACAACTATGATCATGTAATTTTAAGGTATTGATCCAATGATAATGATTGAACTAAGTTTCTATATTCCTAAGGGTATGGATACAATGCAAAAACAAAGTCAAATATGTAGAAAATGCAAAGCCTTCCCATTAAATCACACTTGACAGTAAAGATATTAACTTTTAGTTTTCAGAGCTTATGGTTTAAGTGCAAAATTCATGTGGTTTAATGGAATGATATGAATGAAGTGGTGTTTTTAGCAGTTGAACAAATTTAATATGATGGAAACTGAAAATAGAAGCAAAGAAATAAACATAATATGGAGGGAATTAGAAAATGGCTAATATAACCTAAATGATGCAAATTAGCTTCTAGGATTGGGTAAAGTCATGTATATGAACAGGGGAACTGGATTTCGTGATTGTAAATGATATGAACAAGTTATAATACACTAAAAAAACTTAGCTAAATTCTCAGAACTCTCCAGCAATCACAAATGCACAAACTCACTATCCAAACCATAATTTTCAACCAAACAAAGTGAACTAGTTATGCATTAATGCATGATCCTAGAATCTGATATGGTTAATATGATGCCAATGGACTCCTAAAACACTACATTTATTGAAAGAACTATTGTAGAATAAAATTCCAATTCTAGTTTGTGTAAATAGCCTAAAATGTACTCAATGGGTAAAAATTTGTAAAATGCATGGAACAACATAATTGAGGGTTCTGACATGTTTCTAATCTCCAAATAAACTTTCTAGAATGATGAAAAACAACGTTGGAATAACATAAACTCAAAATCATTTGTTGGACTAAATTTGACAGCAAACTAGCCCAAACCAACTTTAACATCAAATTTTTCCTTTTGATTTTAAATTCTGATGTACTGCAACATATATTTGGATGATTTTATGATTTAGATGCAGCTTAATAGATATGAATTGAATGCTAAAATTCAAAATTGAATAGACTATGCAGTGAATAAAAGTTACCTAATTCTGGACATACTAGTGCATATTGTTAGCTTATTTTGGTGCATATTTTTGGTTCTAACAAGTAAGATTTTGAAATTGTTGTTGTTGATGGGTTTTTAGATGGTTTCCATTTTACTTTTACCATTCAAAACGTGTGTAGACAATTAGTTGACAGTTTCAAACATGTTCTTAGGGATGTTTTAATTTTTAGCACTTTTAGCTTATTCTAGTTGCTAGTTTTAGGTTGTAGGTAGTAATATTTTGAGTTTTATGTAGTTTTTGTAATGTGAGTTGTTTCTTAGCTAGATTTTATCATTTTAAACTTGTTACGATAGTTTCTTGATAGATTTATAGGCTAGTTTAGTACAGTTTTCAAATTTTATCTATCTATTAGATTTTTTGAGGTTTAAGTAGTGAATTTTAGAAATCTTGTTAGAAGTCAATTTTTGAATCAATTTTTGGTTATTTTTAGTCAATTAAGACTTGTTAATATAGATTTAATTTTTGTCTAGGGTTTTGTTTATAGATTTTACACTTTCATTCATTCATTATGGTCAACTTTGTGCATAGACTGTCAATTGTTGTCTTAAGCTACACAAAAGTCCAATTTCTGCTATATTAAACGAGAAAGAAAGATTATAGTGCATAATGTTAGCCTATTCTAATGCATGGTGCTAGCTTATTCTAGTGCATAGTGCATAGTGTTAGCCTATTCTAGTGTATATTTTTTGTTCTAACTGGTAAGATTTCAAAAATTGTTGATGTTTATGGGTATTTAGATGGTTTCCACTTTTCTTTTACCATTCAAAAGCTATGTAGATAGTTACTTGACAGTTTAAAACTGTAGTTTAGTGGTGTTTTAATTTTTAGCACTTTTAGCCTATTTTAGTTGCTAGTTATAGGTTTTAGGTAGTCATATTTTGAGTTTTAGGTAGTTTTTGTAATGTGAGTTGTTTCTTAGCTAGATTTTACCATTATAAACTTGTTAGGATACTTTCTTTACATATTTATATGCTAGTTTAGTATAGTTTTCAAATTTTAGCTATTTATTAGAGTTTTTTAGGTTTAAGTAGTGAATTTTAGAAGTGTTGTTTGAAGTCAGTTTTTGAATCAATTTTTGGTTAGTTTTAGTCAATTAGGACTTGTGTAGATATATTTAATTGTTGTCTATGATGTTATTTACAAATTTTACACTTTCACTAATTCATTATGGTCAACTTTGTGATGTGGATGTATGTGAAAATTCTTGTTTGAGTAGAGAGAATTGTAGTTGGTTTGTGCATTTCTTTCATTTATGATTATGTAGTTTGAGTAAAGAGAATTCTAGATTTATGGATTATCTTAATTAGAACTTCTAGGAATAAGTAGAGAGAATTCTAGCTTTATGGTTTAACTTAATTCCTTTTATGTTGACATGTTTGTGAAACTGTCATGATGTATCCAAAAGTGCTCAAAGCTAGCTGCCATATAGGATTAATGATGATGACAATTTGATTTTGGCTTGATATCTTCTTTGTAGCTCTCGGTCCATTTCTCCTAGGTCCAGCACTCTATAAAACTCATCTCAAGTCCATTGAAAAACACAATTAAAGTCTAAATTAAGGCAAGTGAAGGGAGTTAAATAAAATTGGAGCCAAATTCCACTTATACTTCTAGGTATTAATACTCAAAACTCACTAAACTAAGAAGTCACTATAAAAGTATATTTTTAACACATTTTCTACAAAACTTAGAACTGTACTCTCAGAAATGCAAATGACCTAAAATCATAAGATGGAGACAATAAAACTCCCAAAAAAACTAGGCTTATTTTTACTCTTAAATTTTCCATGGGTCTAGCAACTTGGAATTATCCTAGTTTCTAGATTCATCCTTCCTTTCTTATGTTCCTTTCCTCAACATCCAATGATCTTTATTGACATCATCCTCCCCTCTCTCGAGAGGAATTCCTCCACGAATTCATAAATATCACAAAGATAAAGATAACATACATTAGAGCTATTTAGTTATTTTTTAATTGAAGCAAATTCTTGTACACATAAAAGTGTTATGTCTACTTTCTAAATGGCTTCTTGTTTTGCAAGTATGTTGACTAGCTTTTTTTCAGTTCCTTCTTCTTTGTGTTAACGTCAAACCTTGTCTAGTGTTTTGGGTATGTAGCCTTCACTTTACTTTGCTTTTGTTGTTTTAATATATATAATTTCTACATTGAACATGATTTCTATATGTACTAAACGCATTGGAATAAAAGAATACTACAAAATAGGTGAAAATTTTGAGATAAAGTAAACTAGAGGTGTGCTAGAATGAATAAATTATTCCAGCACCCTTTGTCTTTGCCTTCTACATATTTTTTTGTGTAGTAATAGATTTATTACTTAAGTGTCATGTTTGATAATTGTCTTGTGTTGCACTTATGTAGTGTAACATAATATTTTCCTCCTTTGACTTGTTGTACAACATGGCCGAAGTTAAATCCATCGTGGTTGCTTTTGTTGTTTTAATATTGTTTATTATAGCAAATACCAATTGCTTTAAATAATTGCTACCTTGATCATGATTTCTATATGTAAATTGCAATTAGAAAAAAAGAATACTATAAAATAGGTGCAAAATTGAAATCAACTAAACTAGAGGTGTGCTACAATGAAGAAATTATTTGTGCACCCTCCGTCTTTAACTTCTGCATGCATGGGCTTAAGTATTAATAGCTTTATTACTTAAGTTCCATGTTTGATAATTTTCCATTGTTGCACTTGTGTAGTGTAACATAACACTTTCCTCCTTTGGCTTGCCCCAGGACATGGCCGAAGTTCCCATCCACCGTGGTTGGATGTATGACTGATGTTACCCAGGTAAAAGAGGTTTGAAGGAAAATTTTCTCATTGAAGAGTTTGTTAGAAACACTCGACAATATTAATATTATGCTCTTGATGGAGGTATTAGATGCCCATACTTAAAGTGAGAATGCACTAAAATTTGAAAGATGACGTGGTTAAAGTTCATCTATACCAAAAAGGATTCATGCCAAATTACAAGACTTGGACATTCCATGGTGAAAAATTTTGTTTGTTGATTTGACTGCACGTAAAAATTGCCTTCATAGTTCAAGCATTGTTGCACATGTAAATTTTGTGGACATGCTCAGTATCACACAATCAATCCAAGACGAAGGAAAAAAAACAATTCCATTAAATTCCATGTTCTGCTTGCCCATAATTCCAAGATTACAAAGAATGTTTGCTTTAATTCATACAACACAACAAATGACATGGCATTATGAGAACAAAAATCAAGGAGTGCTATGTCATCCATTCGGTGGTGAAGCCTATAAGAACTTCGATCGAAAACATCAATCCTTCGCTAGCTATCCCCATAACATTCTACTTGGACTATGTTCGGGTGGATTTAATCCATATATTCAGGCGTCGTTTTCATCATATTATTGTTGGCCTGTGATTGTTACTCCATACAATCTTCCACCAAAGATGTGTATGACAATGAATTTTATGTTTTTAACGTGTCTAATACCAGGTTCATCTAATCTGAAGGCATCCATAGATGCTTATTTTGAGCCTTTGATTGATGATTTGAATAAGTTATGGAAAGCTATTTTGACGTATGATGTTTCAAGAAAGCAAAATTTTCTTATCAGGGCGACTTTGATGTAGACTACTAATGACTTCCCTGCATATGGAATGTTATCCGGTTGGAGCACAGATGGTAGATTAGCTTACCTGCATTGCATGGAGCACACGAAGACATTCACATTGAATTATGGTCGAAAAACTTGTTGGTTTGACTGCCATCGGAGGTTCTTGGCCATTGACCATTCGTTTGGAGAAACAAAAAGGCATTTCACAAAAGGGAAGTTGAAACCGATAAACGACCTCCTAGGTTGACCCCATCACAAATTTGGAGAAAAGTCTAAGATTATCCAAAAGTGACTAAAAGTGGTATGACAAGGATAGATGGGTATGGAGAGTGGCATAATTGGACTAAAAGAAGCATCTTTTGGTATTGGAAAGATAACTTGCTTAGACATAATCTTGATGTCATGCATATAGAAAAAATTTCTTTGACAACATCTTCAACACCGTGATGAATGCTAGTGGCAAGACAAAAGATAATGATAAAACAAGAAAAGATTTATCCTTATATTGTGGGTGAAAAGACTTGCAGTTGAAGCCGCAGTCTAATGGACGGTTGCTCAAACCAAAAGCAAATTACACCTTAACAAAAGATGAGTCTAAAATGGTGTGTTTTTGGATCAAGGAACTAAGAATGTTAGATGGTTTTTCATCAAACTTGGCAAGATGTGCTAATATCGAAAAGGGTTGTATTCACGGTATGAAAAGTCATGATTGTCATGTCTTCATGGAGACATTACTCTCTGTTGCATTCAGCTCATTGCCAATGCACGTTTTAAATCCTCTAATAGAAATTAGTGACTTCTTCAAAGACTTGTGCTCAATAACACTAAAGGAGCAGTCACTGAGAATGTTGGAGGAAAATATTCCAATTATTCTTTGCAAATTGGAAAGAATTTTCCCTCCTGGGTTCTTTGATTCAATGGAGCATCTTCTTGTTCATTTGCCATATAAAGCATGGCTTGGTGGACCAATGCATATAGGTGGATGTATCCATTTGAAAGGTGATAACCCATGATTACTATATCTCTTTATCTTTTTTACTTTTCTCGTTTCAAATCATAATCTATTCATTTCTTTGTATAGATTTATGGGGGAATCAATTTGTGCAGCTTACTTGCATCGTGAAACAACATATTTTTGTTCTCATTATTTCAAAAACTTCATCTTTTCGCTTAACAATATTAGGAATGAAACACACTGGCAAAATCAAACAAGTAACTCAATATTATCAGTGTTTCGAGAAGTTGGTCATCACGTAGGGAAGGAGTCGACTCATTGGTTAACTGATGTGAATAATTCTTTTTGTTCTTAGTAATCATTGATTTTTGCACTTAATTACCTCATCAACAATAACTTTCAGAAGATATTTTTGAAATCTCTATAGGTAATTCTTTAAATCAATTCACCCCTTTGTTTCACTACAATTGGTATTTATATTATCTTATTGAAAGTTATTCAATTTTGATGCAAATGGATAGTCATTTAGAAAATTTTGTTAAGGTTGCATCTATAAATAGATCTCCTTCTTTTGTTTGAGAAAATTGTAATTTTTCGAAAATTAGGATGAAAATGTTTCTTAAATATGTTGATAAGGGGCTTGAGATGCTATAATATATTGTGCTTTTGAGCAAACTAGAATTGTTGATAGTATTATGGTCTCTAAAGAAGTTTTATGGGCTCTTGATGAAAACAAAAAAACACATTATGATATAGTAGCTAAGAACATTACATCTTATGCTTTCACTCTTGATAATATGGAGTTTCAATAATTTCTTCATCTACAAAAATAGGGGATGTGTTAGAAGTTAATCATAAAGGGACTGAAGAGGTTAAGAAAGCAAGAACAAAAATACTTCCATACAAGGATACAAAATGTTTATGATGCTGCAAAGACAAATCATTTATATTTTTCAAAAAGGTTCACTCATATTCTTGCTCCTTAAAAAACTTTTGACAAAGAAGAGCTCAACATAAAAATTTCAAAAAGCTTAAATAGATCATGGCAACCAAAGGTTACTACTATTTCAAAATCAAAAGATTACTATAATGAATATGATCACCTTTTTTGGAAATATGAGGAAGCATGAGCTGGAACTAGGAAGATTGAAAGAGGAATAAGAAAGGCTTACCTCTATGAAACATAAGCTTGAAAGAGAAGATGAAAACAAAGAATTATTATAAGAAGAAAATAGTATATATTGACAATTCTTCTGACTCTTCAAGTAGCTTAAGAAGAAGAATGCAAAATCTCCATGTATAAGTGTTAACCTCCTAGTCGCGTAAGAAAGTAACAAATATGCATGTAGTGTAGATGTATTATATGCCATGTAGATGCTTAAAACCTGTTTGAAACACTACAAACATTGGTGTAATATGAAAGAGTGTATTATATACCATGTAGAGGCTTATAACCTATTTGAAACACTACAAATATATGCATGAGAAATATGTACAAATGCTAAGCAATGCAAAATTCACATATTCATAACTTAAATCTAAAGTTGTAGCAACACTAGAGTATATCAACAACACATTAGATTTTTAACTCAATGTTCATGTGGTCAATGATTCAGAAATGAGTTGTGTAATGTAAATGAATGACCTAATTCAATACCCATAGTTATATATGAGATGTTTGTAACAGCATTAATCCAAACAACGATTATACAATATTCTATATGTCTGCATACACCATACAAACATCAATGTTCTAAAATGTCTGGATATAAAATAAAAAACAATCTAAACATCCATCAATCATAGTGTACAGTGTGTTCTTTAACTAATGTAACCACACATAACAAATTGAATATAGAAAGAAGTCCTAATAGTCTACATAATCATCAGAATGATTTTCTTCAGCTTTAAGGTCTTCTTGTTGTTGGGACGGTGGCTGGACTACGGTGGGCTAGACTAGAGTGGTCTCCACTGAACCTTCATCTGTAAAATAAATCAAATAGAAATCATTTTGTTGACAACACACTATGAAGCATGGTATTTAACAACAGAGGACATCTATTTTGCATTAAAAATAAATACATGAATAGAAAATGAAAATTAGTTTCATGATGTTTTACCTTAAATCACTGTCAGAAAGGTTCTTTGTCTTCTGGAGGTATTGCTCCCTATAATGGCCAAGGTGAAAGGAATTGTTGCTTAATAGATCTTGTGATAGCCTGAGAAGAAACTCTAGAAGGAACAAACCTAAGTATAAATGCATAAAAGTCATCAAAAAGAAACCAAAGCAAATAACAAATCATGTAATACAAATTAGTATTTAAGATAATAGGATATTACTCTCAGTTAAAAGGCTCAATCATTTGTCGCTCATGGAGTGGCAGCATCATCAACAACTGAATCATGAGCATCTGATGTATTGGCAACATCAAGAGTGAGATTTTCTTGGTCATACGTAAGCATATTATTCAAGAACGGAATCTTAATGGTCAAATATGTATTAAATATGTATTAGTAACCAAAACACACTTAATGGTCAAATATGGAAAAAGCTTGCTTTTGAATACACGTTTGAATATATAAAAGTGGTAGGAATTGTTTGTTTAATTGTCTACAATTCTATGACTTAAGAATTAATGTACGAATTTCTTTTGGACAAAGGGAATTAGTTTTATGTCGATGTCGGACCGAATTTCCAAGGTCCATAGACTAGTTTTAGTCGTGTAATATACATTGACTCTTTTGTATTTTGTAAATATTTATATATCAACGCAAAATATATAAGTTGAAAATTAAAAAAATTAAGAATTTAATGAGAGGAAGATATAAAAGAATTTAATGTGTCATCATAATGAGATAATAAATAATTGTTACAGACCACAACACATTTTGTTACGAAAAGTTATGAGAATGAATTTTGTGATGAAAACATTTTGTCTCTCCACAACTTTTGTATAAAATTTGTCACAAAATTATGTTAGTGATGAAGATATATGATGTTAATATTGTGTTACCAAAATGTCAAATTATATCTTTTATTTCATAATTGAAAATGTTTTGAAAATATTTAATATGATTCCTTTGGTGTTCATATTTCCGAATTTGCTAAAAAAATAATTCAAACAATATATACACATATAATAATTAAACTTAAATAGTCATAGTTAAATATGAACACACAAGATTATTTGTTTTCTAAAGAGTTATAATGGAGACATTGCTATTTATAAAACAAATTTAATCATAGATATAGTTATTAAGATTAAGATTATCTTGATATTTAAAAAAAATTATCATTACATATTGTTTGATTTTATTAAAATTGATTTTGATATATCAGATGGTGTTTGTAAGAACTTAGATGAGGGGTTCTTACGGTCACGTGATCAGAGACAAAAACATATTTGTCAAAAGATCCTTAGTTGCAATAACATAAATGTTAGAAAGATCATATAATATTTATTCGCATTACTTAGAATGTGTTGTTCACATATAGACTAGAACCATTGGGTGGTCTTATTTAAATTAGGTTATTTGATGTGGTTCATTAGATCTACTGATCTTAACATCTTATGTTTTTTCCTATTTTCACATCTTGATCTAATCGTATTAAGCCTTGTGGTATGCAGAATAGAAGATATGGTCATTAAGAAATTCCTTGGTATCCCTGTCATCCCATTAGTTGAAGAATTTCCTTTCAAAGAAAGCCATGGTTTTATGTAGTTTACATTGATTACATAACTCCATTTAAAATAATTCTAAAAACTAAAGCAAATATTGCACTTAAGTAGATGTACAATGAAAATCACCCCTTTTGATGAATATGACCACACTACTAAAAATCACTCATTACCTGCAAAAAGAATTTTATAAAAATATTTTTACAAGAAATTCATGCATATTTTTCTTTGATTTTTTTTTTGCATGAAATTCATTTGATTTTTTATACAAAATATAATTGGCAAGAAATATTTAGAAATTTTGTAGCGAAATATTTTTCGCATGAAACACCTGCAAAATTTCTTATGTTAAATTATTTGCTCGAATATAATTTAAAATTACCTGCAAATTTATTTATGTATTTTTTTATCATATATCTTTTTATTACTAATAAAATTTCGCAAGAAGTACCAGTAAAATTTTTTATGTAAATTTATTTGCAAAAGATAAATTAAAATTTCCTGCCAATTTATATACGTATTTATCATTTTTCTTGCCGATAACATTTTGCAGAAAAAGTATGAAAAATTAGAAAAATGAAAGAAACTCGCTAATTTTGTTTCCTTTTTTAAAAAAAAATTCTACGGCTCAGAAAAAAGTAAAATAAAATATTATATTAATTTATTACATTTAAGCATTTATTAAGTTTTATCCCGATTTAAGTTTTACTATTAGAAAAATTATTATTTATA
>Ga0099822_1001002_pt1 | contig 30803 bp, 20 predicted proteins | sample CowpeawhiteBW_FD_76839 | JGI IMG/M metagenome (GOLD analysis project Ga0099822, IMG submission 76839) | Root nodule microbial communities of legume samples collected from California USA - Cow pea white BW | ecosystem: Host-associated > Plants > Roots > Nodule | place: USA: California | collected... | reverse complement strand
TGCATTATGTTAATTGTTTATCTTAGTTAACTATTTTGGACATCGAAACATTATATTTGAAACCATTTTCATTACAATGATTTCCATCTCCATAGTTTATGGGAATTTTTGCATTAAAGTTCTTGTAGGTCCATGTAGATGGGCAATGTATATATTTTAAAATTGAAACATATAAATGGTATACCATTGTGACTAAACATTTGATAGCATTTCTATACAGGAACATCTGTTAGCGGCACATATGTTGCTGCATTCTCTTCTGGTTTTGGTTTTTCGGTTGTTGGAAGCTCAGGAGCTGGAACATCTAATGCACTTGCCTATGATGATGCCACCTTTGATGTTGCAACCTTTGAAGTTTAAAGCTTTGTTGGTCATGAGTCATCCTTTTTCAGTAATGTTTCAAGATTTCTAGTGTATTTTATTTATGTGTCCGCTTAAGACCTTCTCCACCTTTTGGAAAATATTATTTTAATTTATTTGTTGGTGTGCCTTTCATTCCATGATGAAATGTGTTTTGCAAATGGAGGAAACTATTTTAGTACTGCAACGTTCCCTCTGTTTATGGCTTTGAAAAAGACATGGCTAACAATTGTTCGATACTAATATGACCGACAATTTTTGGAAATTAACATGCAACTCAAGACCAATTAAGTTGTAACTCATAAAAGGATGTTTTGCACAAAATAACAATAACAAAATTGGAAAGTGCAACGAAAAGTATGAGGGTGGGACCTAAAGATTGCACAATAATAGCTCACTTCATTCCAATTCTTCTAAACCAAATATAATTGCATTTGTGAACCTATCTTGTTTATGAATTTAACTTGCAACACAAAATCAATTAAGTTGTTACCAAGAGATGACTTTTTCGACAAAAAAAAAATTATACATTTTGAAAGTGTAGGGGAAACAAAATTCCCTCTCTGACATGTGGACCTCAGGTGTGCATACCCACAATTGACTTTTTGCACAATTTTTTTTTATACATTTGAAAAGTGTAGGGGGAAACATAATTCCCTCTCTAACATAGTGGATCCCAGTTGTGCATAGACATAACATTCCCCATCTTAGTTCTTTTAAACCAAGTATAAGTAAACTTATGAAAAAACTTCACAGGCACATTTTTTAATTTAACTTGCAACCCAATACCAATTATGTTGTTACCCACAATTGACTTTTTGCACGAATTGCTTTTATACATTTGAAAAGTGCAGGGGGAAACATAATTCCCTCTTTGAAATGGTGGATCCCTGCTATGCACATACACAACACACCTAATCCCAGTTCTTCTAAACAAAGTATAAGTGCATTTCTGGAAAAACATCTCTGACATAATTTTGAATTTAAATTGCAACCCAAAACCATTTAAATTGTTACTCACAATTCACTTTTTACACGATTTTTTTTATACATTTGGAAAGTGCAGGGGGAAACATAATTCCCTCTCTAACATAGTGAACCCTAGTTGTGCACACACATAACATACCTCATCTTACTTCTTTTAAACCAAGTATAAGTGCACTTATGAAAAAACTTCCCAGGCACATTTTTGAATTTAACTTGCAACCCAATACCAATTATGTTGTTACCCACAATTGACTTTTTGCATGAAATATTTTTTATACATTTGGAATGTGCATGGAGAAACATAATTCCCTCTCTGACATGGTGGATCCCAGTTGTGCACAGACATAACACACCCCATCCATTTCTTCTAAACCAAGCATAATTTTTAATTTAACTTGCAACTCAATACCATTTAAGTTGTTACTCACAATTGACTTTTTGCACGAATGCCTTAGTGGGTGGAAAAGAATGGGGTTGGGGTTCTTCAATGGAAGCTTCTGTGGTTTGGGAATTTTTTAGGGTGGAGAGGAAATTGGTTCTGTTTGAAAGAATGGTGTAATGGTAAGAGAATGTGAGTGTTTGGCACCATGCACGAGTGGTTTTTCACTTTCCCCTGCAACTTTTAAGTTAAGGAAAAAAATAAATTAAAATTCAATAACAAATGACACGTAATGTGGTAAGAGAAGTGGTAAGAAATAGTAGTCATTGTATCATTTCTCATATTTTTAACTAGCTACTCTAATCAACTTTAGATCATCGTATTACACTAATAAAAAAATCAAAATAAATAATTAAAGAGTGATTAAAATAATAAATTAAAAAAAAAATAAGTCAAGATATTGTTATCTCCATGTTATATATACGTACCGATGTAGGGTTTCTACGTATCTTCAGAAAAGCAGACCCTAAAAGTCATTACCATCACCATATGCATTACTCTAAAGAACCCTTTTGGTTAGTTTTAAGCCTAGTTGCTCCTTTTTTGTTGGTGCATAGAATGAAGCTAGTGTCAGCAGTGTAGTTTGAAATCTCGAAAAAAGCTTGGATGATTTGGTTACCAGTTTTTGCAGTTTTTATTACTTACCTATGGCGATGGAGAAGAAGCGAGAAAAATGGAAAGAGGTTTCCTATTTTGGGGAGTCTTCACATGTTGAGGCCACACCCTTATCGTGATCTACACCAACTAGCTCAAAAGTATGGACCTATGATGAACTTGCGATTGGGTTTTGTTCCCACCATTGTTGTTTCTTCACCCAAAGCTGCTCAACTCTTCCTCAAGACCCATGATGTTATCTTTGCCAGTAGACCACCTCACGAAGCTGCAAAGTACATCGCTTGGGGGTAGAGGAACTTGGGTTTTGCTCAATACGGTTCTTATTGTCGCAACACTCGTAAGATATGCACGATGGAACTGCGTAAGGTGGTTCAATAAATATTTCTGCTACAACAATAGAGTAGGCACTTTCGAAGCTGCTAAAGAATCCAAGGGTGATGAAGAAACTCCAAAAGGAACTGGAATTTCTGCCCCAAATTTAGGAACCTCATTTGTAATTCTTTTGTTCTTCACTCAAAGGCTGGTTATGCTTTACTTGTCATGGTTTCTATTTTTGATTTTATTCTCTTTGGTTCGAAGTTGTCATTTTCCTTGTGGACCATAGTGATTTTTGGTTTATTGGGTGAGTTTCATTCTTCGAACGTTGGATTCTTTTGACCGTGGAGGTAAAAGAAAGGTGGAAATATAACCCTGCTAAATTTTAAAAAAGAAAGGTGGAGATCTGATCCTACTTAAATATAGATATAAATCAATTGGGCACCAATATTTAGGAATTTGGTTGAGCAAAATCTTGTACTGTGTTTGCCACTTAAACAATCATTGTTTGGTAGTTAAACGTTGAATATGTTTTTCAGCAATTATTTTTGCACATCATGTGCATGCGACAGCCTAGTGATTTCCAATACCCATTACCTAATTCCCAATGCCCATGAGTTTTAATGGAGATAGTCTATAAAAGAAAATAACTAATAAATGTTTTGAAAACTATGTACCAAACATGGTGTAATTAAGTGACAAACGTGGTTACAATTTTTGTACAGAAACAAAATTAGTAAATTCTTCAGTAGGTTTGATTCCTTACTTCGCTTAAGTGAGAAGTGCATGTGCATTTTCTACCCTGGGTGTGTGGTGTGGGTTTGTCCATGACTCTAAATGGAGATTATATGCCAAATAGAAGAATTTTTTTTTACCAAACATGGTTGAATTAAGTGGCAAACACATTTAAAGTTTTTGCATACAAATGGATTAGTAAACACTTCACTATGTGTCTGACTCTTTACATCGTTTGGGTGATAAGGGCATGTGCATTTTGTACAAAGGGTGTGCAGTGTAATTTTCCCCATGAGTTTTAGTGGACATGGTCTGCAAAAGAAAACACCTAAAAATTATTTTCAAAACTATGTACCAAATGTGGTGTAATTAAGTGGCAAATGCGGTTATAGATTTATACAAAATTGGAATCAGTAAATTCTTTGGTAGGTGTTTGACTCTTAATTTGCCTTAGGTGAGAAGTGCATGTGCATTTTGTACCAAATGTGTGGTATGGGTTTCCCCATGACTTTAAATGAAGATGGTCTGCCAAATATAATTTTAAAAAAAAAAACTATGTACGAAACATATTGTAATTAAGTGGCGAATGCAATTGAAGTTTTTGCACAGAACTAGAATTTTTTATTCACCATGTATATTTGGTTGGGTTACACTCTTTATTAAATCTGTCAAATATAGATAACAATATATCTAAATAATGTACTTCACACAAATGAACAATTTTCCACAAATTTTTTATACCACAAAATTGAATTGCGACAACCATATAAAAGTTCACCCTCCCTAGTCTACTTGAAACAACAAATTTCAAACAAAAACCTGTGATGCACTACAAATATACTAATGATTAAAACATAACACTACCACAAACTATAGACTACATACTATTTACATCATTGGCTAGGATTCTTAATAGTAAAGTGCTTCAGTACAAAGTCTATGTGTATATTATCTTCATCCATAATCCATTGACAAATGCATTACTCCTTGATTTGTTGTAGGTTTTCCTGCATTGTGAGTAGTTGAAGTCATAAGGAAGTCGAATATGGTAAACCTATATTGTGCAAAACCTATAATCAATCATGTAAAACCATAACACCAACATACACAAGCCTTTGCAGCATTGAACCAAAGCACTCAATTTTATATCCACATCAAAATCAACGTAAAAGGCAAACATTGAATATTTACCACACAATTTCAGGACCATAAATTATAAACTAACCTCTCTCAATGGCAACCTCCCTCAACGACAACATCTCTCACTGGTGACTTCCCTTAATGGCGACCTCTCTTAATACTTTTGATTTTGAAACCTATAAAACACCAATTACGCCTAAATCTAACCTAAACCACAATGAAAATTTTACAGAACACACACAAATCAGCCTCAACCCTAAAACGCCCAAATAACCCACGCAACTAAACAAAATCAGAGTGAAGGCGCAATAGAGAAAAAGAAAAAATTTGGGAGTGCAAGTTGTCCAAGGCAAAAAAAAAATGGCTAACCTTGTGCACAAGAACGAAGACGCCAAATTGCATAAAGCGAAAATGGCCTTGTGGGACAAAACAAAATGAACGAAAATAAAATCGGAGGCGCCACTTGAAACGATAGAGGTTGTGGAAGACATAGATTGTGTTGCGGAAAGGAAGGGAAGAAGAAGGCCAAAGCACCAAACTTCCAAATTGAGATGAGGAACCCGTTTTTATGGCTATCACGGAGCATAGACGAAACCCCCTTTGTTCCTCTTACTTTTGAAAAGAAGAAAAAAAATAAGAAACCGCCAAACCCTAAAATTTTAGGAACTCAAAACTCTATTTGATATTTTTTTTAAAAAAGAATAAAAAAAAGAAATATTAATGGGTGCCACATGACTTTGTCAACTTTGTCACTTTTTTCTTTGTCAAAACATTATTTCTGATAAAGGAAAGTCGGAGGCTGCACCCAGTGGCATCGTTGTTAATACCATGTGAGTCCAGGGAAGATTGCATGGTTGAAGAGTTTTTCATTCCTAAAAGCACAAAGGTGATAGTGAATGCATGGGCTATTATGAGGGACCCAAGTGCTTGGGATGATGCAGAAAAGTTCTGGCCTGAGAGATTTGAAGGAAGGAACATAGATATGAAAGGGTATGAGTTTGAACTGATACCATTTGGGTCTGGAAGAAGAAGTTGTCCAAGAATGCAACTGGGTCTAACTGGGGTTCGTCAGGCAATGGCACAACTTGTTCATTGTTTTGATTGGAAGCTTCCAAATAACATGTTACCATCTAACTTAGACATGATAGAAGAGTTTGGACTCACAATGCCAAAGGCCAATCATCTTCTTGTCATTCCCACTCACCGCCTTCACTGTCACAATGATTGATGAACATAACCAAAATTCTTGGCAACATTATATGTGTTCAATGAATAAAAAAGAAGACATTACATATGTAATAAATATCATGGATAATGATATTTTGACCCACTTTTAACCTACTATTCCAATCACTCTTCAATTATCTATTCTGATTTTTTTAGTAGTATGATGTGATGATCTAAGGATGATTGGAATGGTAGCTTAAAAGTGAAAAAAAAGTGAGTCAAAATATCATTATTCCCATTTCTCTATCTACATTAATAACAATCAATGCCTGATATAGTTTTGAACCTCTACAATGGCTTGTTTTTTTCTAAGTGTTGCATTTCCTTGCACCAAGGTTTGCAGCGGGTCTTTCGAATACTTACAAAGTGTTTTTGTTTTTATCATTATTTAAAAAAAATTATCATGGAAATTTATATAAATATAGAAACTATATAAGTGAAAGTGATAAAAATTATTATTCAAGTGAATACAATTAGGACAAGAGTTTTGGAAACTTTTTAAACTTAGTAACGAGATCTTTTTACTTAAAAATTTACTTTTCAAAATTTTTTTATGTAAAGAACATCTATTAAATTATTAAATTGTAGTAATTAATTACATTTAACTATGTCACGGTTCTCCAATTCCAAATCATGTTAATTGCTTCTTTCACTAGAGATTTCATTTTCATATCCACCAAAAGCTTAAATCTAACCTAATTACTAGTTTAATACTGCAATTCAAACAAAAATTTCATATCTTAATCAAAATATATGGGAAAAAACTCTCGAAGCTCATAATTCGAAAAGTACTAAAAAACAAAATGGGGAATTGAAATGCATTTCAAATACTAATACAAATTTAACAAATAGAATAAAAATAACATCATAAAAAAAACATACAAACCATATATGAGGATAAAAAAATTGATACAAACAAATATCATTGTGACTAGGATTGGGATTGAGGGTTACCATGGGAATGTCCAGGGGCGGTAAGATTACTACTTTTTCCTTCTCTCATTTTCCCTTTAGCTATGGTGAGTATGATATGTGGAAGGTATTCCAGCGTTGGGGAAAAGTCTTTGAAGTTTTCATCTCTAGAAGATTGAATAAGAGGGGACCCATGTATGGCTTTGTGAGGTTTTTCTAGGTGAAAGATATGCAAAGGCTTCAATGGGAATTAGATGCTATCAGGATTGGTTCGTCTAAACTGCATGTGAAAAAACCTAGATTTGAGAAGGGAGATAGGCGGTATCGGGCTCAATAATTGGAGTAAAAAGCACCTAAAACTCAGTCTGTTTGGAGGGAGGTACAACGTCATCAATCATACGCTCAAGCTGTAAAAGTTACAGGTAACAACTCTTTACAAAAGCAGCAACAATGGAGAGGCATCACCTTTGAAACTGAAGAAGTTGATGTCAAATGGTGGGAAGGAAGTTATATTGGAAGAGTTAGTAATAGCAAAAAAGTTCGTTCTATCATGAAAGAAATTGTCCAAGGGAGTCTACGTCGACTGAGTGTGAAGTTTATGAGGGATAATGTTGTTTTGATTCAAGGTTATGATGAATCTTAGGTAGGCAAACTCATTGAGGATAACAAGGAGTGGTGGGAATCTAAGTTTGAGTTTATCTCTCCTTGGAGCTTTTCCTAGGTACTTCACCACAAGAAGGTCTGGGTTAGATGTAGGGATCTACCCCTTAACTTATGGTCACAACAATGCTTTGGCAAAGTGATTGCCACACTAGGTACCTTGGAATCTATAGATGAAAAAACAATAGCCTAGGAATGTTTAGAATATGAAAGGTTATATGTTAAGGTTTTGATTGGGTGTAATATATGGTTAGAGAAGAGTATGAATATTAACGGGAAAGTATACAATGTGGCCTTGGAGGTATTATCTAATGTCGAAACACAATTTTCTTATCATTGTGCAAATCAGACTAACTCCTCGGTCGAAAGGAATTTCAGCCACGATTGGCTAAATAACTCTAGCTCTATATTTGTATGGTATGAAAATGCTACCTTGATTGAGTAAGGGAGCAATATTGAGAAAGAGGATCACATGGTACAATTGTCGGAGGTCTGCGACAATCGAAGTTATCAAGCTCCTTCGAAGAAACTCAAAGGTAACGGTAACGTAAACTTTCTTGATCCATGTGGTTTAAAAGCTAAAGAGGGGGAACCTGCACCTAAGCTAGGAAAGGTATAGTTTGAACTAGGGACAAATTTCCAAAAGAGTGTAAAGACTACTACACCTCTTAACGCTAATAATGCTTCCTTTAATCCTTATTTTCTGAATGATGGCCCAAGTATAAAGTCAACCTAATTTGTTGACAAGGGGTGCACAAAGTTAAGTGTTAACAATTTTTGTTTGGGCCAAAAAGAGGTTGTTACCCCAGTTGCAACCGTAAGCCTCCACCCATCCTTCTTTGTTGCTAGAAATGTGCCCACGTGCAAAGCGTCTAGGGAAAGATCCTAATCTATTATAGGGCATGGGCACGACTTTTTATGTTACAGGACATGTCACAAAAACCTTCAACGGGGAGAGTTAGGATGTTACAGTGAAGGTGCAATTCAGATTCGCTATTGCGAGAAGTCATCGCAACACAAAAGCTCAGATCAGCGAGGGCAACAATCACACGAAGGAGGAACTACTAGTAGCAGATCTTACTCAATTGGAATGATAGGAACCTCATGCTAAACGTATGCTTGATAACACAATTACCATTAATGAAACATCTATGGATTCAAAGGAGTTTATGGTTAGGCAACAATTTTGGGTTGGTGAATCTAGTAAGAAAATTCAAGACCATTCGAAGGGTATAGCTAAGGGGGGCGGGAAGGCTAGGAAGAGGAGGCTACTCAGGTCAGTGGTTCAATCTATGCAATTCTTTATCTGATGATAATCTTATAAACTACAATAGGTTGTTTTTGTAAAACCCTAGGCCGATATTACTAATTAAATAAAATAAATAAAAGAAATTCGATTAAAACACCATTATTATTCCAAAATCACAGAAAATTTTTAAAACTTTCAAATGCATCTTGATTCAAATCCATAAATACAGAACTTAAATGATTACAAGTTCTCAATCTTTAAGTCATACTTAAGATAAATACAAAAAAAAACATATTTCTTCAAAATAATTTCCATATCTAGCCTATATCCAGCTCTATGCATCAACATTGTCACCTGCAACATCATATGCTCCCATGTAACAAGTTACATGATCATCACCAAACACAAACATAAAGGGTGAGATAATAAACAAAACATACATAAAAGAAGGTAAATACCCCTCACCCAAAATACTTAACCATTTTCTTAATTATAAAAATGTTTTATAACATGCCACTCTCGATCTCATAACCTATATGAGACGAGCACACTCTCAATCTTTGTCATAGGGATTCCAATGCTTCCACAAACTTGTTGCTCATGGTCCAACCTCTATGAACCTTTTGCTCATAGTCCAACACGTGTGGAACCATTCAGGAACCCGTCGCTCGTAACAATCAAGTAGAGCTAACCGAAACGAGCCTCTCACGCGTATTCTCACACTAGATTCCCAACATCATGGACCTCCCGCCCATGATCACCATGTGTTAACAATCCATTACGAACCACCGCTAGTAAAAGGGATCCAAGCACATCCCAAACAAACACCATCACACCAAACCCTACAAAACACACCACAAAAGCCCACTGCCCCTGCACTATCGCTTGGCACAACCTAAGCTCCACCAGGCAAAATGGTGTTGTAGACCGCCTAACGCTCACCTCTCACCGCCAGGCATAACTCACTCTAGGCCCCTACTGTGTTGCGACTATCGGTTAGTGGTCCAATACACCCTGTAAGGTGCTACACACTCTAGGGACTCCCTATTTATAGCTATCGCTTAGCGGTCCAATCCCCAGCGTCAGGCGCTACACCAGTAAAGAGGATTTCACTGGTTTAGGCAATGCAAAATCCATGTTTCTCACCAATTATCACCATAACAAAAATAGAATACAAAGTTGCATACTTTGTCAACTTTACAGGCCTCAAAATTGCATCATCGCATGTCATATTCATCGTCCACATATAAGTAAACACATCTTCCCAAATGGAAACCATCCAACACTTAAATTGAACAAAAAATAAGTCGTGCTTATAGGAATTATAAAATAGAAACCAATTCATGCATATATTTACTCAAAGTCTTGAACTACACTAAAACAGTACCTACAAACTTCCCCTTTTAACCCATCCTTCATATCACCCAAGTTTAACATCAACACACCATCACCTTCCACATTTTAACCCACAACGATTATATGTTGTACTTGTTAACTCATTATCACCTGCCTAAAATAAGGTACCCACCAACAAAATCCCAATCTTGAAACCCTCTCATTGCAAAACACACAATACAGTTACTATTGTGTTGTCGCTTGGCGGCAACCTGAGTATCGCCACGCGGTGCATCCAATTCTGGGTAAATCCTATATTTTCCAGCACCTGTGCGAACCCTAAAACTCTAATCTTCATTCCATTCATCAAATTCCACCCAATAACATCCAATTCTGTGTTTAATTCCACTTATAATCAACTGGAAACTCAAACGTACAAAGTTTAATTACATTTCCACGAAAATTATCCCCTAAAACTCATATTCCCAATTCTTGCCCAAACCCTAACATGCACTCAAGTTCATTCACGCAATGATTCATCCAATACATCAAAAACACAGTAACAATTCATCAATTCATGGCATCCATCATTTAACAATTGCTAAAGACCATTTTCCCTCAATCACAATAACCCTAGTATTCACAAAAACCCAAAAACAAACCAAGTCTGCTTGCATCGCCTAGCGGGCATTCATCATTGTCAGGCGGCTTATGCCAAAACCTAGAAAATTGGGTTACTCATGTCTATTCTTTTAAACCTTATATTGAGTCAAAGGTTAATTAATCAAAGTAACTTCTTGATTAATTCTAATTTAAGTTTTTACCAATCAATCAAAGTGACTTCTCAATTATTAGCAAAAACTCATGCAATCATATGAAAATTTCTAAAAATAATCAAAGTAACTTCTCAATCAAAATTTAAAAAACCCTTAGACTCATACGATTGTTATGTAGATTTAACACAATGCTAACTTGCTATAATGTAAAAATCATTACCTTTACTAGATTAAGAACCAAAAGACATAGATGAAAAATAAATCTCAACAAGAATCAAAAGAACAAATAAATTAATTCATCTAACCTCAGAATCCAGTTAAGAAATTATAGTGGAATCAACCCTAAAAGCTTAGCCCTCCATGAATTGGATGGAATACATAATAATATGATGAAGGAAAGAAAAATAAAAGGAAAGGAAGAATGAGAGATGTAGTGGATGACAGTATCTGTGAAAACTAGAGAGTTGCTAAGTATCTTCTTCTGCTTCCTTAGGTCTCTTTATATAGACTTCGATTGGACTTTGTTTGTTTGGTTGCTAAAATCTTTTATCTTTATTTAATTAATTAGCAACTTAACTCTCTGTGCAATTTCCAATTTTGCCCCTTTTATTTAACCATTTTTACAATAGTGACCAAAATTTGACCAGAGTTAACTGTTGCTATGACCAGTTGACCAGCTTTGACCCGTTGACTACCCTATCAGAAGCTGACATGTGGCAGTGCACTTTCTCTCTCCAGAATTAGGGTTTCTACAGGTGCAATGGAGATGCAGATGGCAATGACGGCGGCTGGTGGTGTGAGTGATGACGGAACGCGTCATTGGTGCGTAGAGGCTGCCATGTTGCGTGATTCTTCTTCTTCTCCAGTGAAGGCTTCACAAACGGTGGTTCTGCTCAAGCCAGTGTGGTGATGGTTGTTCGAATCTGGTGCTGTTTCGCAGTGTAGGTGGATGCGTCGCACAATGGTTTCAGGTGCAACAACTTTTGCGGAACGAAGATGAAGGTGTTATTGTTGCATGAGCTCGCGCGTTGCCATGGGTGCTGAAGTGATGACGCGAACTCACGGTGCAAATATGAAGGTGTTATTGTTGGTGTTTTCCAAGTGTGATGGCTACCATCGAGTTGCTACTGAAGATGACGCAGGTGCAGTGAAGGATGGTGGATCTTCTGTTTACGTCAAGTATTGCGACCCCAACTTATCCCTAGAGATTTCGCACCTGCAGACCTCTGTCCCAAGAGGAACCCTCATGATGCTCTGAATCAAATGAGGAGTATGGAGAAGGAAGAAGAGACGAGAAGAAAGAGGGAAAGCGGAACAGAGGAGAACACGAAGGTAAGAAAAACAACTCTCTGTTTTTTTATTATGTAGATTCACGTTCTGAACAAAAGGGGAGCACTATTATAAATAGTCTCCGTGATAACAGAAAAGGAAAAAGGGGGAAAAAGGGAAACCCTAATCTAACAACTAATAACATTAATAGATTCAACATAAATAACAGTGAAACCCTAAAACCCTAGACAGTAGGATTTCAATACATGGTGGTGCAGATCTGCGTTAATGGTGGTTTGATGGAGTTGCAATGGTGGCCGTAACTGGTGCAGGTGCGGTGGTCGTGCAAATCTGTGAAGATGATGGTTGGATGCGTGAAGGTGGTGTGATGCAGGTTCGTGTGGAGGAAGATGGTGGTGGCTGCCGGTTCTGATGTGGTTGTGATTCCACTGCCATGGGTCGCTGATGCGGTGGTTGTAATGGTGAGGTGCATGGTGGCTGAAAGGTTGGGGGCGGCGGTTACTGGTATGGTCACGGTGGGAGAGGAGAAAGATTAGGGTTAGGATTTCATTTGGGGAGATGGTGACGTGGCAAGCTCTGATTGGCCAATTAGTGAGTGGAGGATTATGACACGTGTCATCATGTGGTTGGACAAATTTAGAAGGTGAGGATTGCCACATGGCATAATCTGGTTGAGTGGAGTTTAAGTGGTATGAGGGGTGTAACTTAGTAAAAACTTGGGGTGCAGAACAGGTTTTTGTGTTCCACTTGCAAGAGGGGTGTGTAAAATAAAACTAGGGGTGCATTTAGCTCCTGAATATTCTTTTCCAGAATTTCCAGATTTTGGACTTATTTTGGACTTATTTTGTAACTTAGCTGTCAGGAGCTCGTGGGGCAACTTTGGAGAGTTTTGATTTAACCTTTGAAAGTTTTTTTTTATGAAATAAAAAATGTAATAGTTTAGTGGTTGAGTTTGCATTTGAAGGATTTGAGATTAAGTCTCATTTTGACGGTTTAAGTTATTTGTTTGGAGGAACTATATATCTATATTGATGAATAAAGAGGTTTTGAATGAGTTTTTATCAAGTGTCATTTTAAGATAAAATAATTATGAAAAAAAAAATCCTATTTAATAGGGTGGTATCAAAGTTGTGCTTCACGTTTTAAATGAAAAAAAAATTACACGTGGCATCTCAAAAAGGGTGTTACAGGAGTTGTTCTTATCATGATGTGTACACTCCGACAGAACTAACGTGCTTGAAACTGTCACTCTTGAGGTGAAATTGAATGTTTTTGGTTGCTCTCCTCTTAGTATCGAATTCAGAAGATCCCTTTTATCGAGGTCAGTCTGATGTCTTTATACTTGGCTTATACCCGATTTAAGTTAGACTTCCCCTAGAATATCGGGCTCGAAGATCATGGGTAGACATGTTCCCGACTTTGGTGGGATGACTCGCTGCCTATGCCTAGCCATTACCTAGGTTGGATGTCATGGATGATTAGGCATGGTGTACTGGCCTGCGTAGGGCCTAATCTGAGTCCAATTCGCCCAGGTCTCGGACGTTTAGGCCTAATCATCATGTAATATAAGAAATCTCAGCTTACTGAATCATAGACCTTTTCATAATCTACCTTAACAATTGTCAGCCTCTTCTTTTTAAACCTACATTCTTCCACGACCTCATTAGCCACCAAGATACTCTCCAAAAGTCCTCTTCCTTTAATAAACACAAATTGAGAGCAATCAATAATCTTAGGCAACACACTCTTAGGTCTATTTGTAAGGATCTTAGAGATAATCTTATATATGCATCCAACTAGAGATATTGGCCTATAGTCATCCACGCCTAGAGGGTTTTGTTTTTTTGGCACAAGTGCTATGAACGAAACATTACACCCTTTTGGTATTTTCAATTCCCAAAAAAACCATCTAACTGCTTGGTAGACATCAGTCTTCAGGGTATCCCAATTATGCTTTAGAAGGAGGAAATTAAAAGCATTCAGGCTTGGACTTTTAGTCGCACCACATTCATTTAACACCTCCTATATTTCCTGGTTACTAATATCCTTCGTTAAAAGCATGTTTTCTTTATTAGATATGGTTGGAAAGTCTATGTTTTGAAGGTTGAAGCTAAAATATTTAGGTGTCGAAAAGTGTTTTACAAAGACTTGCCTAACCTCCTCTCTTACTTTACATGGATCTTCACACCATGATCCGTTCAAATCCACTCTTTTCAATTCATTCTTAATTCTTCTTCATCTAATTCTAGAATGGAAGTACTTTGTGTTTGTGTTCCCTTGTTCTAGCCAACTAACTCTTGCCTTCTGATTTAACAATGATCTTTCGTTTTCTAGAACCAATTTTAACTCACTCAAGAGTTTCATTCGCCTAAACTTGTCTTCTTATTCTAGACTTGTTTCATTGTCCTTCTTATCAAGGACTCCTAACTCCAAGATAAGGTTATGTTTCTTTAGTCATATTATACCAAAAACATCATTGTTCCAAGACTTTAAATCATACTTGAGCTTTTTTAGCTTCTCTTTTAAAACTACCATTGACCGTCTAACCACTTGGTTAAAGGACGGGTTAGAATTCCAAATGTTTAATGATTTAACAGGCTTAGGACCCTAGTCGATTATAACCGGTTTATGCAACAAGGCACAATGATCATATACTAGTCCTCCTTTGATGTATTGTTTACTATCTAGCCAATACTTTAACCATTTTGAAGAAATTAGTATCCTATAAATTCTACTCTTTATAGTGCCATTATCCTTGTACCATGTATACCTACCTCCAATTAGTGGAACATCTAGTAATTCAACAGATTCGATGAAGTTATTAAACCCTTTAACTTCTCTTGTTGCAGTGCTACCTCTAAAATTTAGACCCCTTCTTTCACTATTTTTTCTCAACGCATTGAAGTCTCCCAAAACACATCATTGTTTACATACTTCCTCCAACTTTATGTTGATTGGTTCCTCCCACAATCTAACTTTCTCAATAAATTCACAAGAAGAATACACATTAAATATAGCGACAAGGATTGGATTGATATTTGTAGTGCTATAAAAATTCTCCTATCACTGTAATATATATATTCCCTACAATTTGTTTTACAAACTTAAATATGTCTTTATGCCACATAGTAAAAATACCTCCTGAATTTCCCATAGCTTGTTTGTTCACCCAATCTATATTATTATCTCCCCACAAATTATAACAACTAGATGGTTGCAAATCTTGTACATTAGTCTCTTGAATGCATATCATATTTATTGCTTTATTTTCTAAAATTCCTTTTAAATATTTCCATTTATGCCCCCTACTAAACCTCTTATATTAATGCCAATGATTTTCATGAACAACAATATTTTCCCCCACTCTCAATTTCCCCAGATTCCTATTTCTACTTTCCATGTTTTCTAATTCCCTTATGATTTCTTCCTTAGCACTAGAGAAAGTAACTCCTAATTCTTTTGCAAAACCCCAAATACTAATATTTTCATACCCATCCGGAGAGTATTTGTTCGACCAAAATTGTAAGACCAGGGAAAATTAAATATAAATAAATATTTAATTACCAATAATTGGGAATTGTAGATGCATTTAAAGGAATTAAATGGGCCAATCTTGACAAGGAACAATATTAGCTCAAGTTGTTGAGAGTACTTGAATGTGTTGAGAGGACTTGGGTTTGAGTCCGTTGTATATCATTAGTGTGTTAATTTAATTGTTTAATTGTTTTGCATGTGTGCTTGACCATGGAGTGTGATAATATAATCATAGATATGTATGAATTATCATGAAACATGGAATGATTGGTTAGTTATGCATATGCTTGGTAATGGTATGGATGTGAGTTTGAACCTTGGTGAAGCGCCATATAGTCCTTTTCATGTTTATCATATTTTTTGCTACATTGGAGAAAGCTTAGAAACCCTAGAAACCCTAGCAGCCGTCGAGAAAGATAGAGAGGTAGGGGCTGAGTAGTTATAGTGCAAGAACCACCATGATAATGAGATTTAATTGCAATTTAGTATATTTTCGTTTTAATTTGTATTAAATAAAATTAATGGGCTGAAAACTATGAATAAGAGTGAATTAAGGAGAGTAAAAGGCATTTTTCATATAGCCAAGCAACCAACACTATTAGAACATGGGAAAATTGAACTTGAAAGTTATTAGAAGGCAAATAAGAGTGTTAAGTTGTAGGAGCCAAAGGAATTGGATCACGTTTGGGATTAAGAGAGGACTAGGATTGAAATTGGAGCAAGGAATCTAAGTAAGGGAAGCTGTAATTATGTGTTTTAATTGATATGTGTGATTCATGATGTGCTGAAGCCTTGATGCCTGAATTTCTTTTCAATTCATGTTGTTTGTCAAGGTTTCTGGGTTTCTACCTATAAACCACCAAGCAACATCTACTATCTACAACGTAAGTCATACGATCATCGCAAGTGGAAACCACATCCACAAACATGCAAGGGTGACCTAACCATGTATCACATCACATAACACGCATATTAACATGTAACTCGCGTAGCATATTATAATGTATCATAACTCATTCATAAAAAAAAAAAATCCACCAATACATGTTCTCAACACCACAACTTGAACTCATAAGAATATTACCAGTAAGTAATATTAACGGTATGACATTCTCTCATAACAAACCATTATACCCTTCTTACGCACCAATGCCTCTTGGAAAAGTTTTATCCCCTATTTTCCATAGACTTACTAGCAATAACTCCACCCGCTCGATAAAGCCTTAGGTGGAGCACTCTTGCTAAGCTAATGCTAAAGACTTATGAAGGAGCGAAACCCCTTTACCTTGACTTGATAAAGTCCTTTAGGTAAAGAAACCATATTGTCCCACCACATATGTATACTAATTCATGCAACATCTCATCAAATCATGCCACATCATATCATTCCATACATACGCACACATAATTCTCATCATGACACACATAAATCAATAATCACATAATTATATACATTGATAATCAATAACACGTTGGCACATCAAGGCATCATCATCACCTGTATCACAACACATTGACATCATGTAATCCTCATCATTTTATTTATCATACATCAATCATTAGGCCATGAAATATATTGCAAACATAACCTATCATAATTTATCACAACAAAATATCAACAAAATGTGACCATGAAAAACAAGCAATCATGCTCAACATAGAACTCCAACTATAGACCTCCAAACTAAGATCATATCGTTCAAACTAAAGAACAACATGTTATGAACCAGTTGCCAAAATTTCAACTAAATTGGACAATTAACGAACTGGGAAACACAATTTTACAAAAATTGCGTAGACTAGAAAAATCAGCAACGCCCAACACCACAAATCAGCACTCAGCGCTAGACCTATTGTAAAATAGGACGCTCAGCGCCCAGAAATCAACGCTTAGCACCAAACCTCTTGTAAATTCGCTCAGCGCCACTAGCGCCCGACGACGTGCATATAGACCCAGAAATATGAAAAATAGCGTCAAACATGTGATTTTGGTCATATTAAAGGCACACAACACAAAGTAACACCAAACTCCATAGCATTTTGTACCTTGCTTCCCAACCCTTTACTTCATGCAAATAGTCCACCATTACAACTCATCAATTCAACCCAAAATGCTAATCCAACCACTAAATGATACAGCACCACGAATTCCCACTGCACTTTTATTCTACAGCAGAACATTATCATGAAATTCATACCTTTTAATCCAATTTGGCCAACAAAACAATTCACCACTCCAATTCAAATAAAAGATAACAATAATCCAACCATATTTCTCATTTTATTACCCATCCTCAAGGCCACGAGACATCACTTTATGTCATCCTCCATCACAAAACAATGTAGAAAATTCAGCTTAGAACATATATCAAACAAAAAAGTACAAGAGGACAAGGCTTAGCACCCTTTACTGCAAAAATTAACGTTTTCCCATCTTATCTCATATCCACAAAACATTGATCACATTAATAGATGACATAGATACAATGTGTAGCTCCCCTTACCTAGAAATCCTTCAACAAGACTACCTTAGCTTTGCTACATGCCTCCCTTGCTCTTCAGTCTCACATTGCCTTCCTTTTTCTTTTCTCCACCAACACCAATTGTATTTTAACCCTAAAACCTCTTTATTTCCCTAATAGTCATAATAAGAAAATAAATAATACTAGGATTAATTGGTTGCATTCTCTCCTTTTCCTTTTCCTTTTCCTATGTCACTCTCCATGATTCCACAAATTACTCACCATCCACACTATTTGCAATAACTTATTTACTTGTAACATTTCATAAAAATATAATCCATGTATACTTCATTTATGTTCTATGAATATATTAGATTGTTTAGTTGTTTAATCTTGTGATTAAGGGTATTATTCTGAAATTCTAGTTTTTTTTCTTTATTCAATTTCTACAACTGAATTTAATGTGCATTTAAGATAGTATTGTTGGAGTACTCTACTAGAATCTCACCCAGTAAAATTTCTCCACATTTAATATATGGAACATTATTTTTTTACAAAATTTTGTTGACAAATTTTTAAAAATTGATACGTGACAGCACCTCAATTGATGAAAGAAATGTTTAATGTCACTTGAAAGGGAAGATAAAGGTTTGGTGTGTGTTGAAGATATTTCTGGTCATTATTAAACCTATTTATATTTTGATGGCCTTTATTCTAAATATTTTAGCTTCATCCTTCTTTAAAAATATTTTGCCCCTTTTTATTGGGCGAATTTTGTATTCTTTTATATGTGATTTTCTTCTAGTTTGATAATTTCTTTATTTATTTTTACTTGGATTTTTTTCTATTTTCGTATTTACAATTTATGTGTATATGTTTCCTTGTGATTTCATTTCTGTTATATAATCAAATCAACAAATAATATTTTACTCCTAAAAAAATTCATATAATTTATTATTATATTGTTCAAACAAAACATTTTTATATAAAAATACTATTTTTTTTATCTAGATATAAAAGCCTAGCTCTGCTCAAAATGCTCTTACTTTTATAGGTCGTTCTAATTAATATCAATCATTTGTATATATCTTATTGATCACATAAAAACATATATTCATCTTGAGTTTTCTTGAATCACATACAACATAAAAAACACCACATGCATGCAAAAAAAAATTAAAATGACCTAAGAAAAGAGTAATAGTGTGTTTGGATGAGACAATTTAAGAGAGTAATCTATTTATTTCGAGAATTTGAAATTCTTTCAAGAAAAACTATATGTTTTGATGAGAAAGTTATAAGGAATATGAAATTGAAGAATTTTAAGAAGCTATTTCAAATAACTAAAATAATATAATTTAAATTTCACCAAAAAAGTAAGAAATTGAAATTCTCTAAGTTATGAAAATACTCATTGGTTAGAACAAAAAATTATCTACAGGTCCAACTAGTAGAGTCAGGTCGAGTCAGGCTGGTCCGGGCTGAAGGTCAAGCCGAGCTAGGTCGGGTTGAATGTCAATTCGAGTAGGGTTAAAGGTCGAGCAAGGTCGGTCGAAGGTCGAGCAGGGTTGGTCAAAGGTTGAGCAGAGTTGGGTAAGCCAAAGGTCAAATTGCCCCGACCTAGAACGAAGGTCGAGTCGAGTTGTCCTAGGTTAAATGTCAAGTCGGGTCGGGCTCAAGTCTAAGGTTGAGTCAGGTCAAAGGTCGACTTGAACCAAAAGTCAAGATGAGTCATATCGAATTAAAGGTCGAGTTAACTTGTTAAACTTAAAGGTAAACCTGAGTTCACTATAAAATAAAAATTAATTTATTTTATCTAAAATATAAAAATTGAAATTTAAAATATTTTAATTACTTCATTAAAACTAATTATTTAAGAAATGAAAATAATTCAATTGCAAGTAATTTACTTACAAGGTATTGCAATTTTTTAGAATTAGTGAAATATTTCATCCAAACACAAGGTAAATGTTTAAGTTATTCTAATTACAAATCTGATAAGATAGATTTTTATTATTATTAGCAAAAATTCTTATGGTATTCTTTAGTCTTCAAACAGGTGATAATATGATCATAAATCTAGAAAGAACGTAGAAAATTATTATATAATGTATTTTAGAAAGATAATAATTTTTAGAAAATTTAATGATTTTTTTAGTTTGACATTTTAATAATAAAATAATTAAGTATCACTTATAAAATTACTTTTACTTTTTGATTTTATGTTAAGGTTCTTACAATTCTAATTAGTTCTTAAAAATTATAATCTTTCTTCAGTTTGTTGTTTTTTCTAACATATTTAATTTAATTAATCTTCATTAAATGTGAATAGTTTATTAATATTTTTTTTTCTTCTGTAATTATTAAAATATAATGAAAACAATATTTTAGAAATAATTACTATCAATTTAAAATTAAGGTGGTGATCTTGTAGAGGAGATAAAAGTATTAAAATACAATATGTTTATTTATAAAAAATGTAAAGTTTAAGGATTCATAACCATAAATTAAAATGGGTGAACTTGCACCACGTTTGCCATGCAACGAAAACCGTTAACGTCGTCTGATATTGAAGACCAAATTCATGTGTTTTATAAGAACAAGGACTTAACAAGATCAAACTTTCAAATAGGGACTAAAACCAAAATCGTGTTATAGTTTAGGGACCAAAAGCATAGTTAACCCGGGTAAAATTTAGGGTGTGCGCTTTTAAGAGTTCAAAATTATTGTCAATTGTTTTTGACAAAACTCAAATCCTAATTCTTTATTTTGGCCAGTTTTTTTGAAATTTATAATCATCTGTACTTATTGTGAATCATATTTTATCAATCAGAGTGGCGCAGCGAAAGCATGGTGGACCCATAACCCATAGGTCCCAGGATCAAAACCTGACTTTGATATAGAGTGGCTTTTGCTTTTTTTTTCTTTCTTCTATTTAATTCTTGAAAGTGAATCCACTGAAAATTCTAGCTTAGCTTGTATTTAGATACAAAAAAATCATTTTTATTAACAATGTCCTAATACTGAAATAGTGGCAAACACTCCAAACCAAATCAACCATCACATCTTTCTTGTTAAACACACATACAAAAACATAGGGTCACATATACGTGTCGTATGCGATACACTTATCGTTTCCGTGCATCATAGACATTCACGCATTCAATGTATTCAAGTAAAACAAATAAATAAAATTATAAACATTCCAAATGAATTATAAATCATTATAAAATTTAAGTCACAACCAATTTAGTCCCTTTATTTAGAATTTTGATTCAATTTAGTCCCCTATTTTGTAAACTGATTCAATTTTGTCCTCTCCAATTTGAAACCAAATTAACAATTAAGCTTAATTACAACTTAAGTATTCATGATAAAATAATTTTTAATCATTTATACATCAAATTACTCTCTAAATACTCATATTATTTTATTTCTTACATTTTTTCACTTGTAATTTTTTACACTTGAAATTTTTTACAAATGTAAAAAGCAAAATAATTTGAATAGTTAGGTGAAGTAATTTGATGTATAAATTCTAAAATTTTATTTTAACATGTATATATAAGTTGTAATTATGCTTAGTTGTTAACGTGATTGGAGAGTACAAAATTGAATCATTTTAAAAAATAGGGAGACTAAATTGAATCAAAATTGTAAATAAAGGGACTAAATTGAAAACAGCCATTATTAGTTCAACACGTGGCATAATCGTGCCTACCACCTGACAATTTCTTTTAGTTAAAAATAAAAAATAAATAAAAATTGCACGAATTGACATAAGGCACGACCTTAACATGACACGTGATAAAAAAATTAAAAAAATTGAAATTCCACAAAATGACACGTAGCATGTATGGACACAGTGTTAACATCAACTTAACGAAAAAGACCAAATTGAACATTTTTAAAGAATTAGAGAACCAAAATGAACCAAAATATAATCAGAGGACGAAAATGAACCTAACCAACACATTAGAGGACTAAATCACTAATTAAGCCTTATATAGACATAAGAAATGATATTTTGACAAGAAAATTTTGACAAACTTTTGACAAGCTTCTACGTGGCATCTATTTTCAATTCTTGTAATTTTCAAAATTGTTTCCGTGTGGTAGAGGAGAGAAACCATGTTTTTCCGTCCATTTTCATTTTGCACTTCTGCTCCCCCTCCTTCTTCATCCACCGAAGCACTGCACAAAGAATGACATTCAAACTCAAACCACTTCCTTCCTATTTTCACTCCTCTCCCCGCTAGAACCTCAATTTCATACTTTTTAATCATCATTTTCCTCTTTTTCTCTATGCACAATCTCTTCCTCTCCATCTCTCTCTCGACCATAACTTCAGCATCCATGTTTCATCGCAATGCCCTTCATAATTAATCACACATTTCGAAGTGAGGAAATCGCTAATGAAGGTGAAGAAGAAGAGGAAAAGAAAAAACAAATATTGACGTAGAGTGAGAAAAAGGAACTGCTAGTGTTGTTTGTGATTGCATGAGCTACATGTTCATGTCTCCATTTTCATCTTGCAAAATTAGGTACGGATGATGTAATTCACATGTGTAGTTAATCTACTCAAGCATATCCTTAGCATATAAATAGTTTTAATTTTTCTTTTTACTTTAACTTGTCTGTATAACTTTTTAACAAGTTCCAAATTAGCCCATGGTGAATAAACTGGAATTTTATTTTGTTTTGCAACTTGTCCCGACTGTTGGAATCTCTTCCTCTTCCAAATGTAAGAATAAGCATACTTTGGATTATTTTTTTTCAATAGTTACTATACATCTAATGTTGCACCACATGCTAGTATTCAATCTTTGGAAAGACTTGGATGCTTGAATGAGTTTCTCCAAAGGCCATTTTCGGCAAGAGAAATTACAATAGAAAATGAATGTGACTTCTTCATCAGAAAAAATATATATTTTAGGCAATTTGGGAAAAATGAATTTAAAAATGTTCCTACAGACACAATAATAGATTATCATGAGACACAAATATTGTCTTACCCAATCATTGAATCTCCAATACGGGTACTCTACGATCTTGCGGGGTGTGTCTTATTATCCAGCTACTGGATGAGGCATATGAGGTGTTACCTGCAGAAAAAACTCCAACGATCAAGTTTGTAACGTCCCAATTAAATAGATAAATCTAATTTAATAAAACACCACATACATAAATATCCAGAGAGTACGAAAATTGGTATATGAAGGTACACAGTACCCCAAACTTATTCATAACAAAAGAAAAGAGGCACCACACTGCCTAACATAAGTACAATAGTTCAAAAGTAGCACAAATTCTTGTCCAGAACAAGAGAAAATGTATCTAATAAAACTCCTTCAGCCGCGAGCCCCATAGTGAGCCTAATACCCGTCCATAACCATCAAGCTGCAACATCTCTACTATCATTACCACTTCCAGGGGTTCTCACATCTGCTCACATCAATAAAATTGATGATCATCGCAATGGAGAAAGCCACACACAACATACAAACAAGCAGAAGGGTAAGCTAGTGTAACAGACCCTTATATTATAACACTCAGCAGGTAAGTTCAAAATCACAAACATAATTAAAAGATATCCACACATGATATACCCAAACCACTTAAGACTTTTAGACTTGACTATCCGGATACGTACAATGAGGCACCACCACAAGACTGTGGAATTACGTCCTAGTAGTGAGGCACCACCACGCGGCCTTCATGGAATTATGTCCATACATGAGGCACCACTACGAGGCCTTCGTTGAATTACAATCTTATATTGAGGCACCACCACGATACCCTCGTGGAATTACGTCCTTATATTGAGGCACCATCATGAACTCTCACCCCTAGGTTCATGGAATTAAGTCCAATATTTGAGGCACCACCGTGGACTCCCCCTAGAAGGGCCCACAGAATTACGTCCATATGATGAGGCACCACCACAAACCCCACTACAAGGGTCATGGGATTACGTCCTACACGAACTTTACTCATACATTATCAACCAATCATGAAGTTCCTATGCATACCATTAACATGTCATTTAGTAGAAATGACCAATCATCAATCATATCTCATGCCAAGCTCATTACCAATTCATTAGTTCCCACCCATAACATACATAGTACATGCAAATTCACCCCATTTATAAAGTGAATCAGTGAACCAGCCAATCAAACAACCAACAACATTCATGAAACGAAGCACAGCAAGAACCCAAGCTAGGTCTCGCTCAAGCTGGGAGCCCTCGCTCAGGCGAGAGGAGTGCTCTCGCTCAAGCTGTAGACTCTCGCTTAGGCGAGACTGCAACAGTGGCCCCTGAAGGATTTCGCGAGCTCTCGCTTAGGCGAGGCGATCTCACCTGAGCGAGACAGTTCGTCGCTAAAAAACACAGCCCCTCGCCTAGGCGAGCACTCAAGCAGAAAACTAGGTGATTTCCTACTATCCTCACGTAGGTGAGAATATTAGTTCTCTCCCATTGTTCTACGCGTGTTCAACCAGGAACTCATTCACAACAACACCCAATGCATTCTCACAGTACCATAAGCAATACACTATAACCAGAAACATTAAACAGAACCGAAAGCATGCAAAAAGTTAATTAAAACATGAATTCTAGCTTCCCTTACCTGGAAAAGGCTAATATTGGACTTCGACTCTTAAGCCAACGAAACCAGTAGCTCCAAGGACAGATCTATGAAGTGAACGGGAGACGGAGGTTGAGCTCACTTTAACTTGAGTAGATCTCCAAACCCTAGCAGAGGTTTTGTGGAGAGAAAATGGATGAGTTAGGGCACTGATTTTTCAGAATGACTTGCAATTGAGGGACCTTAGCTGCTTTAGGGGCCTTAGCACCCTATGGGCCAGCCCTTTAGGACCAATAGTATGGCAGCCCTTAACATTAGGGTACTCAATAAAAGTGGGCCTTACAAAGTTAGCGAGAGCTGTCAAAGTCAAATCTTAATTTTCAGTATTAATGAATTGCATACCTTTAATCACTAGGGTCCACCTGTAATTATATAATATTAACCATAGATTACCTGGTCCATGGGCTAGGCCTTAAATGGACTCATTGCGTCTCTTTTGGGCTTAATGGGCCTTATCAAAGCCCACGTGTTAGGCTTATGGTTTTGTTCTGTAAAAGTAGATGTCACTTCGTAAGTCCAGAGTAGGTGGTCCATACCGATATTTAACTTTGGCCGCTATGTATGCATTAGTTTTGTATATAGTTGATCAGTGGTGTATTCCAAACAGGAGTATAGTTGGCGGCTAGGGACGGTTATTCATGGTTGTCGGTCCTATCAGTATAGTATAGTACAAAAAAAAATATTTACTATTTTCTGAAAGTATTAGGTACCAGAAATAGAATAATTATATGACAAACGCAATGTTATCTTTTTCATACTCAAAATAAATGAGTGGTTAATTACATTGTATATGTTATGAAGAATTTTTCAAGTTCACAATTCAATGGTATTTACAAAACGTGTAGGCTTGAACTCATGCAATTGGGAAAAAGGAATTTAAAAAAATATATATTTACTATTTTTTTCAAAGTATTCGGTACCAAACATAGAGTAATTATGTGGCAAACGCAATATAACTTTTTTTCATAATTATAATAAATGAGTGGTTAATTACGTTGTATACATTATGAAGAATTTTTCAAGCTCACAATTGAATGGTATTTACAAAATGTGTAGGTTTGAAATCTTGCAACTAGGAAAAGTGAATTTTGAAAAATATATATTTACTATTTTTTTTCAAAGTATTAGGTACAAAACATAGAGTAATTAATTAACAAACACAATGTTACTTTTTTCATAATTATAATAAATGAATTGTTAATTACGTTGTATACGTTATGAAGAATTTTTCAAGCTCACAATTGAATGGTATTTACAAAATGTGTAGGCTTGAACTCTTGCAATTTGGAAAAAGGAATTTAAAAAATATATATTTACTTTTTTTTTTCAATGTGTTAGGTACCAAACGTAGAGTAATTATGTGGCAAACACAATATAACTTTTTTCATAATTATAATAAATGAGTGGTTAATTATGTTGTATACATTATGAAGAATTTTTCAAGCTCACAATTGAATGGTATTTACAAAATGTGTAGGTTTGAACTCTTGCAACTGGGAATGAATTTAAAAAATATATATTTACTATTTTTTTTCAAAGTATTAGGTATCAAAAATAGAGTAATTATGTGACAAACGCAATATTACTTTTTTTCATAATTATAATTAATGAGTGGTTATTTGTATTGTATACGTCATGAAGAATTTTTCAAGCTAAAAATTGAATGGTATTTACAAAATGTGTAGGTTTGAACTCTTACAATTACGAAAAATGAATTTAAAATATATATATTTACTATTTTTTTCAAAGTATTATGTATCAAACATAGAGTAGTTATGTGGCAAACACAATGTTCCTTTTTTCATAATTATAATAAATGAGTGGTTAACTATGTTATATACGTTATGAGAATTTTTCAAGCTCACAATTGAATGGTATTTACAAAATGTGTAGACTTGAACTCTTGTAATTGGGAAAAAGGAATTTAAAAAATATATATTTACTATTTTTCTCAAAGTATTAGGTACCAAACATAGAGTAATTATGTTGCAAACGCAATATTATTTTTTTTCATACCTAGTCTCCGACCGTGCATACGCACAATTTTTTGTTTTGTTTTTTTAAATAATATAATTGATATTATATTTATTATTTATAGAAAAATGTGTAATTAATTCTTAAATAAAAAATTTAAGAGAAAAGTAATAAAAAATATACATTAAAAAAACTATACGTACTTTTTTTATTTAAATATAATATAAAATTACCTCATAAAAATGTGATATTATATTTTTATAAATTTAATAATAATATTTATAGTTTATGGTCATTGTAATAGAAATATTTAAATAAAATAAAAATAAATATTATCAATTTTGATTAAATAAATATTTAAAATTAATATTTTTAAAATCCCTTGCATGTTTAAAATATTTATGATTGAAAAATATTTATTTTGCCATGTATTAAGATATTGTTGATATTATAATTATGGTAACTTGTTAACAAATATAATTTATAGAAAAATTTTAAAAGAATATAAATTTGTTGTGAATTAAAACTTTTTGCATGAAAATCATGTGAAAAAAATAAAATGAAAATCAGCAGAAAATTTAGTAGTTTTCTGTCGAATTTTAAGATATATTTAACATGTTTTTACTAATTTAAATTTGTAAAAACATTTGCAACAAATATAAATATTTTATGTGAAATTTTCTGAAAGTTTAAATCAACAAGAAAAAGTATGATAATAACTAAATTACATTTTTTACCTTTGTCAAAGTTTGTTATTTTTTTTTGTCAATAATAATAATGAATTTATGTTAAAAAGAATATTAATGTGAATATTAATACTAATGTTAATGTTAACAATAATAATCTATAACTATATAAAGAGATACATCAACAACAAAACAAATAAAAAATTCAAATAATTGAAATATGATCCTAGAATAAATAAAAGTAAATTGTTTGTCTAACTATAATAATAATAATAATAATAATAATAATAATAATAATAGTAATAATAATAATAATAATAATAATAATCTAGATTATTATCCCGTAATGATACAAATAATAATAATAATAATAATAATAATAATAATAATAATAATAATAATAATAATAGAACAACTACATATATGAAAAGATACACATCTTTGGTGTCTTCTTTTGTTTTTAAAATTTTATCCTTTTAATTATTATTTTTTAAATTTAACTAATTATTCATAATAAAAGAATTATTTTTTCAGTTTTATTATTTTACTAATTTTAGTAACTATTTTTTTTTAATTACTCCAATGTAATGATAAATCAATAACAAAACGAACAAAAAAGTGCAAGTAATTGGAACATGATGCTCTAGTAAGTAAAAATAATATGGGTGTCTAACTATAACAATAATACCCCATAATAATAATAATAATAATAATAATAATAATAATAATAATAATAATAATAATACACAACTACATATATACAATACATGGTCTGCGATTTTGTTTTTACAATTATTGTAAGGCCCATTATTTTTATTATTCTTTTCTGCCAAAGTCCTTAAGGGGCTGCCCCAAAGTTGGTTGGGCCTAGGGCTGGCCCAAGAAGGGGGAACCATACCCTAAGTCTGCCCTAACGCACTCTTCTCTTCTCACTTTCAGAAACAACCGCTGTACTCTCCTCACCAGATCAGTGCTCTGCTAGGTTTGATATCCCACCTCCGTCGAGTTCGCTCAAGCTCATTTTGCTCAACGTAAGTTACCCTTCATCTCAGACCATCCCTTCCTTGGCATGATTTTTGTGTTTTCCGCATTCTAAGTCTCTTCTCGAAGTTGTTGCGCTCTACGTTTTCTTGCCAAAGTCCCGTGTTAACCCCTTTCCGGGTAAGGGAAGCTAGGACCCTCGTTTTCTTGTGTTTTCTCGTTACCTTGTTGTTAGTTTGTGTTTGTATAACTTGGTTGTCGTTGTATCTGATCTGGGTTATGTGAAAGCATGTTTTGTTTCGTGTTTGTGGCTACTGAACGAGAAAACAGTGGCGAGTGCTGGTTTTCTCGCCCAAGCGAGTTAGACTCGCCTAAGCGAGATTATCAGGTGCTCGCCCAAAATCTGCCACTCAAATTGTCGCCTAGGCGACTTGTGATCTTTTTGAGCGAGGGGTGCTCTCACCTAGGCGAGAAGGGGCTCGCCTGAGCGAGAAGGGGCTCGCCGGAGCGAGACCCCGCAGAGCCCCCTGTTCCTTCGTTGCGCCCTCGCCTAGGCGAACTGGGATTCGCCTGAGCGAGAGGATCCCTCTCGCCTGAGCGAGCCCTGTTAGCTTGGGCAAGGCAGCGAGAAAGTTTTGATGTTGTTGTTAAATTCATTGGTGTGTGGCTTGCTTATCTGACCCAAATGCTTTACTAGAAGGGTTGTGTGATGATGGCATGATTGATGTGTACATTTGAAATGGAAATGGAATGTGGTTGATGGAGTATGAATGAGAAAACATGAGTTGCCTGAATTGTTGATTATACATGATATTTATGTTTTGGGAAATTATTGATTTGTGGGTGGAACATGTTTAAAGTATGGGTAGGGCATAATTCCATGACTCTTGTAGTGAGAGATCTTGGTGGCGCCTCATCAGTTGGATGTAATTCCATGAATCCTCAAAGGGAGTCCCTGGTGGTGCCTTGACGAAAAGGACATAATTCCACGGGGGGTCGTGGTGGTGCCTCAGGGCCAGGGCGTAATTCCACAGAGGCCACGTGGTGGTGCCTCTTGAAGGGTATAATTTCGTGAAGGCCTTGCGGTGACGCCTCACTTGTAGGACATAATTCCACTGTCATGTGGTGGTGCCTCAGATGTGTATCCAGATAGTCAAGTCTTGTAGTTTTGAAGGTGGTTTGATATATCATGTGTGGGTTCCCGTCATTTATGCTCGATTCTATGATTGAATGATAATTATTATAATGTATGATTCATGTGCACTACCTTACCCTTTTGCTTGTTTGTATGGTTGTGTGTGTGGTCTTCCTCCTTTACAATGATCATCAATTCTATTGATGTGAGCAGATGTGAGAAACCGAGGCAGTGGTAATGGCGATGGAGATGCTACAGCGTGATGGTCATGGGCGGGTATGGGCTCACTATGGAGCCCTCAGCTGAAGAAGTTATTGTCTAGATTTACCTTTCTGTACGAGAACCAGTTTTGTTGTGTTTCATGTTGTTTTGGGGTTAGGCAGTGTTGTGCCTCTTTCTTTTGTTATGGATATGGTTGGGTATTGTGTACGCCATACCCCGTCTTTCCGTACTCTCTGAATATTCTATATATGTGGCGTTTATTTAAATTGATTTTATCTATTTTATTGGGACGTTACAATTATATTCTCTTAATTATTATTTTTTAAATTTAAATGATTATTCATAATAAAAAAATACTATTTAGTTCTATTATTTTACTAATTTTAGTAACTACTTTTTTTAATTCAGCTAATTACTCGGATGTAAAGATAAATCAACAACAAAACTAATAAAAATGCAAGTAATTAATATATAATTCGTAGTAAATAAATTAAAATGTGTATCTGAATACTACAATTCAAATAATAACACTAAGATTGATATTAATATAATAATAACACTAATATTATTTAAAATAAAAATACAAAAAATAATAATTATTATTATTATATTAATATTAATACTTATACTAATTATTATTTTTTAAATTTAAATGGTTATTTATAATAATAAAACTACATTTTAGTTTTATTATTTTACTAATTTTAGTAACTACTTGTTTGGATTCAACTAATTACTTAAATGTAAAGACAAACCAACAACAAAGAAAATAAAAATACAAGTAATTAAAATATAATCTCGTAGTATATAAAAGTAAAATGTGTATCTAAATACTACAATCCAAATAATAAAAATGTAAGTAATTAACATATAATCTTGTTTCAAAATTGAAATAATAACAATAATACTAATATTATTTATGATATGTATAGTACTAATAACAGTAAATAATAATAATAATAATAATAATAATAATAATAATAATAATAATAATAATAGGTTTAATTATGCCTTTGGTCCCCATTTTGGAGTCAAAATCTCAAAATGGTACCCAAATTTTTAAAAGTCTCAAAATGGTCCCCTTTTTTGTTGAAACGTCTCACGTTTGCCCTTCCCGTT